>WLWI01000065.1_pt1 | contig 175026 bp, 164 predicted proteins | sample 6701501 | NCBI WGS metagenome assembly WLWI01 (sample SAMN12718690, study PRJNA515312) | sponge metagenome | isolation source: marine sponge | host: Mycale hentscheli | place: New Zealand: South Island, Marlborough, Capsize Point | collected 2014-11-01 | reverse complement strand
CCAGCGATCCCATAACTCCGTCTTCTGCGCAGACGTTAAACCTGGACGATACCTTTGACCCATATCCAATCACTCCATCTTTGCTTCCAAGATAAAGTGTTGCGTCGACCAGTTGAGATCACCATCCGACATCGGACGCGACGGGGCACGACGGCAAAACTTATTCGCTTGGCGATCGCCAAGAGCGCCGTCGACGCGCTGCATGCGCTCGTCGACATCGAAACCGATGCCGAAAGAGCAAAGCGATTTCATGAAATGAAGGTCGAGCTGATGATGAACCTGCTGCGCGTTATGATCGATCTCATGCGCGACTTGAACAAAATGTCGGACGATCTGAAACGCGCCGAAGCCACGCTGCCGTGAGGGGGATCTGAGATGGTCAAAATTCCAGACAATGCCAAAGACTACATCGCGGCGCTGCCGGCCTTCGAAAAAGAGCTACAGGCTGAATACGAGAAATTTGTCGAAGAACTGCGCGCCATTGCGCCGGATTTGATCGCCCGCCATGAGGCCCAGTCCGCTCTCATCTATAGCAATGAGGACGGGCTCGATGAATTGATGGCCATGATCGGCGACCCGACCCAGGAGTAGCTGGCGTTTAGCCGCCGAGATGTTCGGCGAAGAAGGCGAAGACCTTTTGCCAGCCGTCGAGCGCCTGTTCGGCGCGGTAGCGCTCGCCATGGGTGTTGAAAAAGGCGTGGCCGGCGCCGTCATAGCGGTGAAACGCATATGACTTCCCCTGCGCCTTCAACGCCGCCTCGATTTCGTCGACCTGCTCGGGCGCCGGGTTGGGGTCGTCATTGCCGAACAGGCCGAGCAGCGGCACCGTGATGTCGGCGGTCATGTCGATCGGGGCGACCGGCTGGTTCTCGTTGAGGGTCGCCGGCGGTGCGGTGATATTGCCGCCCCAGCAGTCGACCGCGCAATCGAGCGACGGCATCCGCGCCGCCGCCATATAGGCGACCCGCCCGCCCGAGCAAAAGCCGATCAGCCCGACCTTGCCGTTGCTGGTCGGCAAATCACGCAAATAAGCCTCGCCGCCGGCCAGGTCGGCGAGCACGGCGGCGTCGACCTGACCGCCGCTCTCGCGCACCCGCGCCGATTTCTCCTGAGCCGTGCCGGCGCCTTGCCGAAAGTGCAGATCGGGCGAGATAGCGTTGAAGCCCCGCGCGGCGATGTTGCGGACCACCTCGCGGGTCCAATCATCCCAGCCCGGCATGGATGGACGACCAGAACGCCGGGGAAGGGACCGGCGCCGAGAGGGCGAGCGGTGTAGGCGTCGATCAACGCGTCATCGCAGCCGTGCACCCTGACGCGCTCGGCTATCAGTCCTTCATATATCATCGCGGTATAGGTCATGGTGATACCCGTTCAGTTTGGCGTTCAAGCCGCCCGCGATGTCTTCGAAGCGCGCACCTTGGGCTTCAGATCGTCGCGGCAAAAAGCGTGTAGAAAACAGGTTCGCTCGCCGACTTCCAAGATCTGCTGGGCCGCGTCGTCGCCCGCATCGCTCTCCAAATAAACATGGGTTTCAACCGGTTGCGCGACGCCGGCCTGGCCGGTGCCGCCCGATGCGCCGCCCCGGGAGAAGTGGGTATCCTGGATGATGCTGTAGCCGGTCAGCGGCAGCTTCGCCATTTTCGCAAAGCGCCCCATCTGGGTCATGAAGCACAGGCCGATTCCCGCCGAAATCAGCGACGCCGCGTCGGGTGCGCGGCCGTGGCCGCCAAATCCCTCACCCTCATCGGACAGATATTTCCAGCTCGGCGCGCTCGGATTGTACTGCTCCTTGTAGATTTCCTTGACCCCGTCGGGACGCAGGACGCATTTCGAATGCATGTGCAGTAGCTGCTTGTCGTCGCCGATATCCGGTGACTCGATACGGCTTTTGATGAAGGCGTCGTAGGCGGCGCCCTCTGCCATAAGCATCTCGATCAGGGACGGCACCGCGCTACTGTCGGCGGCCGGCGCCAGCTTGGCGAAATTATCGCCCGGATTGGCAAATGGCTCCGCGTCCAGCGGGATCACTTTCTCCGGCGTCAGGACAGTGCCGTTATGAACCAAGGTAAACAGACTGGGATGGACGCCGCGCGCCAAACCGTTGAGCGGCGAGGCGGCAACCGCATCGTATAACAGCGCGGTCAAAGTGGCGTCATCGCAATCGGCCTCGCAGGTCACGTTGAGATCCGGCGGCATGGCGCCACTGGTCATCGTGCCTTTGCGGAAATCGCCTTCCCGGTAATAGAAATTTTCGAGGATGAGCTCGAGGCCGCGCAGCTCGATCTGCCGTTGATCCGCCAACGCGGTAATCTCGTTCATGTAGGACGAAATCATGCCGGCGCTCAGATAGGTGAGGGGGTTGGGCGCCTTGTTATGGCCGCCTAGATGCTCGCCCTCATCGCAGGCGAAACGCCACGCCGTGCCGGTCGCCGCGGAGACCACCAGGGCTTCCTTTTGCATGCCGCCGAGCGAGCGCACCCAGGTGCGCAAGGATTGTCCGTGCGGGTTCGGCGGCACGGGAAATCCGGCTTGCTCAGCGTTGTCGGCGATGTAGTAGAGGGGCTCACCCATCTCTTCGAGAGGCGTTTTGGTCATGGGTATAAATCCTTGTTTGGGCGTGTCATGCGCCGGCGGGCAGAACGATGTTGGAATAAACACCCAATGTTCCGGCTTATCAAGCGGCGGTACGACAGCGAGCGGCAGTTTGCGCTAAACTACCCCAACGCCAACGCTGTTTTGGAATAAAGGCGACGATTTTGCCTACCCGATGGATCGACAACTCCCCTGAACTTCTGCGCGTCTCGGAAATGTACCAGGCCGATGCCGCGACGATCGCCGGCGGCGTGAGCGGGCTGGAACTCATGGAGGTGGCCGGCGCGGCAATTGCCGAGGCCGTTCAGACCGGCTGGCCGCAGGGCGAGGTTCTGGTGTTGTGCGGCCCCGGCAATAATGGCGGCGACGGCTTCGTCGCGGCGCGGCTCTTGGCCGCTGCCGGTCGGCGAGTTCGCCTCGCGCTCCTTGGCCCCCTCGATAAGCTGGCCGGCGACGCCGCCAGCAATGCTGCGTGCTGGACGGGAGACGTGTTGCCGCTCGCCCCGACCTTGCTGGACGGTGCAGAGGTGGTGGTTGACGCCCTGTTCGGCGCCGGACTTGGCCGCCCGCTCGAGGGCGTCGCGCAAGAAACAATCGAGGCGCTAGCGCAGTCGGACTTGCCAATTGTCGCGGTCGACGTGCCCAGCGGAGTCCATGGTGACACCGGCCAGGTGCTCGGCGCCGCCGCGCAGGCTGACGTGACGGTCACCTTCTTCCGACGTAAACCGGGGCACTTACTCTATCCCGGCCGCGGCCTCTGCGGCGCACTGCGGCTCGCCGACATCGGCATCCGCGATACGGTGTTGAAGAGCATTTCACCGCAGCTATCGGAAAACCTTCCCGGCCTGTGGCGCGACGCGCTGCCCCGGCCGCAACTCCAAAGTCATAAATACGATCGCGGCCATGCGGTGGTTGCCGGCGGCGCGGTGCTGACCGGCGCGGCGCGATTGGCCAGCTACGCGGCATTGCGGATGGGCGCAGGGTTGGTCAGCATCGCCGCACCGCCTGCGGCGGCAAATATATATCGGGCGGGTCCGCCGGCCATCATGGTCCGTGACATCGCCGACGGCGACGCTTTTAGCGCACTGTTGGCCGAGCCACGGGTGACGGCGGCGCTGATCGGCCCGGGCAACGGCATTGACGGCGGTGCTAAAGGCGAAACCGCAAACCGGGTATTACGGGCCCTGGCGATGCAAGCTTGTGTGCTGGACGCCGACGCTCTGACAGTCTTTGCCGACCAACCTGAGACACTTTTCACCGCGCTCGCGGATGTCCCAGCCAGCGTCCTCACACCGCACGAGGGAGAGTTCTCGCGGCTATTCCCGGCAGTCCCGAGGGCCGGCGGTGGCAACGGCAAGATCGAGATGGCCATCGCCGCGGCGGCACAAGCCGGTGCGGTGGTCTTGCTCAAAGGGGCGGACACCGTCATCGCGGCGCCCGATGGCCAGGCGGTGATAAATACCAATGCCACGCCGTATCTGGCGACAGCGGGTTCCGGCGATGTGTTGGCTGGATTTATTGTCGGACTGATGGCGCAGGGGCTGCCGGCTTTCGAGGCCGCTTGCGCCGGTGCCTGGTTCCATGGCGCTTGCGGTTCCGCGTTCGGCCCGGGACTGATCGCCGAAGACCTCGCAGATCAACTGCCCAGGATCCTAGGTGATATTATAAATAGCTAGATTTTTTCGAGGTTTATACACGTTTTCTAATTTTACTCATTAGATATATTGCAGCCTCACCGCAAACCGAAACATTGGCTCCAAGCAACCACCGCCAGGGCGCTCTAAGACCGGGCCTGCCAAACATTTACTCACGCGATGGGATAGTATAGGAAGTCCGCGGTCGGCCACCGGGTTCGGGGCCGGCAATGTGAATTGCCAAAGTCGGCGGAGCCTATATCGTTTTGGGCGGGCGTGGCGGAACTGGTAGACGCGCCAGGTTTAGGTCCTGGTGACTGAAAAGTCGTGGGGGTTCGAGTCCCTTCGCCCGCACCAATCCGGCACTTAACGCGTCTGAAGCGGGCATTAGAGTAAATCCAGCGCAACGAGATTAGAGTAACGAAAATGCAAGTGGTCGAGACGAATTCAGACAGTTTGCTCAAAGACTTCAAGGTAACGATCGCCGCCGAGGACATCGAGGCGCGTATCGACAGTCGTCTGAGCGAAGTGGGCGCCGAAGCCAGTATCCCTGGATTTCGGCCGGGCAAGGCGCCGGTCTCGGTTCTAAAGCAACGTTACGGTCAGGCGGTGCGTGGTGAGGTTCTCGACGAGACCTTGCGGAACAGTACGCAGGAACTGCTTGCCGAGCGCGGCCTGCGTCCGGCCAGCCAGCCGCAAGTCGAAGTAACCTCCTACGAGGAGGGCAACGATCTGGAATATGACGTCTCGGTCGAGCTACTGCCCGATATCGGCGATGTGGATTTCTCGAACGTCGAGTTGGAGCGGGATAAAGTCACGGCGACCGATACGGAAGTCGACGAAACGCTGGAACGCTTGGCCGAGCAAAACAAGCAGAGCCAGGCCGTGGAGAGCGCGCGGGCGGCGAAGAAGGGCGATATCGTCGTCATCGACTTTGTCGGCAAGATCGACGACGTGGCGTTCGATGGCGGCACCGGCAACGACGTCCAGCTTGAGCTTGGCGCGGACCAGTTCATCCCCGGTTTCGAAGACCAGTTGGTTGGCGCCAAGGCCGGCCAATCCCTCGACGTCAGCGTCACTTTCCCGGACGATTACGGCAGCGCCGACCTCGCCGGCAAGGATGCGGTGTTTAACTGCGAGGTCAAGGAACTCCGCGAACCGATCGCGGCGGAGATGAATGACGAGTTTGCCGCGACGCTGGGCCTGGAATCGCTAGACTCGCTGAAAGACGCGATCCGCGAGCAGCTCAACGGCGAATATGCCCAGTTCACCGGCGAGAAGGCCAAGCGTCAGCTCCTCGATAAACTGTCCGACCAGTATGATTTCGATGTGCCGCCGCGCATGCTCGACGCCGAATTCGATCAGATTTGGAAACAGGTCGAAGACGCGCGTGAAAAAGACGCGATGGACCCCGAGGATCATGGTAAAAGCGAAGAAGAACTGCGCGAGCAGTATCGCGACATCGCCGCGCGCCGGGTACGCTTGGGTCTGCTTCTGTCTCATGTCGGCGAAAGCAACCAACTCTCGGTGACCCAGGAAGAGGTCAACCAAGCAATCATGCAACAGGCCCGCCAAATGCCTGGCCAGGAACAGCAGGTCGTGGATTTCTACCGCAGCAACACAGAGGCCCAGGCCTCCCTGCAAGCGCCGATCTTCGAAGACAAGGTCGTTAACTTCATCTTCGAAATGGCGAAAGTAACCGAGCGCGAAATCACGCCGGCCGAGCTGCGCGCCGAGACCGAGGCCGAAGCCGAGGCCAATACGGAAAAGAGTAAGGAGGCCGCCGCCGATAAGCCGAAGAAGGCGGCGCCGAAGAAAAAAGCCGCGGCTGCGAAGAAGGCTAGCCCTAAGGCAGCGGCCAAAAAGCCCGCGGCCAAGCCAAAGGCAGCGGCCGCAAAACCCAAGAAGGCCGCGACCCCGAAAGCTAAATCTGCGGAATAATTAGGCGCTTGTTAGGCGCTTGTAGGTATCACTACTTGCAATTGCCCACTTGCGCAGAATCGCCGGTTGCTTATTTAACGGCGATAACTTCATGAAAAACCCAGGACAATAGCACTCATGCCGATCAACTATGGACCCACGTCGAGCGCCGGCGAACCGACAATGAATGCCTTGGTTCCCATGGTGGTCGAGCAGACCAACCGCGGCGAACGGGCCTATGACATCTATTCGCGCCTGCTGAAAGAGCGGATCATTTTTCTGACCGGTCCGGTCTTCGACGAGGTCGCCAGCTTAATCTGCGCGCAGCTATTGTTTCTCGAGGCGGAAAACCCGAACAAAGACATCTCGTTCTATATTAACTCGCCCGGCGGCGTGGTAACGGCCGGCCTCTCGATCTACGACACCATGCAATATATCCGTCCCGAGGTGACCACCTTGTGTATCGGCCAGGCCGCGTCGATGGGCTCGTTGCTGCTGTGTGGCGGGGCGGCGGGCAAGCGGTTTTCGCTGCCCAATTCGCGTATTATGGTCCATCAGCCATCCGGCGGTTTTCAGGGGCAGGCGACCGATATCGAGATCCACGCCAAGGAAATCTTGCAAGTCCGCGAAAGATTGAACGAAATTTATTCAACTCATTCGGGGCAAAAAGTCGAAGATATTGCTGATGCTCTCGAGCGCGATCGCTTCTATACTGCTGAAGAAGCTAAGGATTTCGGCCTTATCGATGAAGTGGTTAATGAGCGTCCCGCGATCCTCGAAGGCGACGATGAGGGCGGTGACGGCGGCAAAGACAGTTAACAGCAGGTGGACTGCAGCAATCCAGCACTTAACTAATTATTGATTGCAGGATGCTAGCTAGTGTTGAATTCGTTCGAGACGCGAGTCGATCTACGTTGCAGTATGATCGACCCTGGCGTTGGAAGCCCAAACACGGGGTTCGTTTATGAGTAAGTCTGGCGGTAGTGATTCGAAAAATACGCTCTATTGCTCGTTCTGCGGTAAGAGCCAGCATGAGGTCCGGAAGCTTATCGCCGGCCCGACCGTATTCATCTGCGATGAATGCGTCGAATTGTGCATGGATATCATCCGTGAAGAACACAAATCGACGCTGGTTAAATCACGCGATGGCGTGCCGACGCCAAAAGAAATTTGCCAGGTCCTCGATGATTATGTGATCGGCCAAGGGCAGGCGAAACGGGTTCTGTCAGTCGCCGTTCACAATCACTACAAGCGGCTCAACGCGGCCCCAAAGGGCAACGACGTCGAGATCGCCAAGTCCAACATTCTGCTTATCGGCCCGACCGGTTGTGGCAAGACGCTTCTTGCTCAAACCTTGGCGCGCATTCTCGATGTGCCGTTCACCATGGCGGACGCGACGACGCTGACCGAAGCCGGTTATGTCGGCGAAGACGTCGAGAACATCATTCTCAAGCTGCTGCAATCGGCCGACTATAATGTCGAGCGCGCGCAGCGCGGCATTGTCTATATCGACGAGGTCGACAAGATCAGCCGCAAGTCGGACAACCCCTCGATCACCCGCGATGTATCAGGCGAGGGCGTGCAGCAGGCGCTGCTCAAGATCATGGAAGGCACGGTTGCCTCGGTACCGCCGCAGGGCGGCCGCAAACATCCTCAGCAGGAATTTCTGCAAGTCGATACGACGAACATCTTGTTCATCGTCGGCGGCGCGTTTGCCGGGTTGGAAAAGATCATCTCCGGCCGGGGTAAGGATACCTCGATCGGGTTCGGCGCCGACGTGCGCAGTGCCGATGACCGGCGGACCGGCGAGATTCTCAGCAATGTGGAACCGGAAGATCTGCTGAAATTCGGTCTGATCCCGGAATTCGTTGGCCGCTTGCCGGTGATCGCCACGCTGGAAGATCTCGACGAAGTCTCCTTGGTCGAAATTCTGACCACCCCGAAGAACGCCCTGGTCAAACAATATCAGCGCCTCTTCGATATGGAAGGGATCGAGCTGACCTTCGCCGAAGATGCGCTGAAATCCGTTGCGAAGAAGGCGATCGCGCGAAAGACCGGGGCCCGCGGGCTGCGGTCGATCCTCGAGGCTATTCTCCTCGACACCATGTACGACCTGCCCGAAATGGGCGGCGTCGAAGAGGTGGTTATCAACGCCGAAGTCGTCGAAGGCAACGCTGCGCCGCTGCATATTTACGTCGACAAACGCGAAGATTTAGGGACCAGCGCCTAATCACCCCCAACAAATTGTGTGTCAATCTTGTCTGTCAGACTTGATTGCCGGGCTGTTGTAGACCAAATATTGGGTCGGGCGGGGTTTGCTGCTTCGAGTCGACGTCTGATTGTATGGTGTCGACGGTAAACCTCGGTTCATCAATTCGTGGTTAGCTTCAACCACGGTCTCCCTGTTTTTAGGAATTAGCATGGCTGAACACCCCAAAGGCGCTCTTTTCCCGGTCTTGCCGCTGCGCGATATCGTCGTCTTCCCGCACATGATCGTGCCGCTTTTCGTGGGCCGCGATAAATCCGTGCGCGCGCTTGAAGATGTCATGAAAGACGATAAGCAAATTCTGCTGGTGACCCAGAAGACCGCGGCCCAGGACGATCCGGCGCCCACGGACTTATATCATGTCGGCACCATTGGCACGATTTTGCAACTCCTGAAACTGCCCGACGGAACGGTTAAGGTCCTGGTCGAGGGCAGCGAACGGGCGCAGATCACCGAATTCACCGACAATGAGGAATTCTTCCAGGCTTATGCCGATGTCATGGCCGAGCCGGACGCCGACGAAAAAGAACTGTCCGCGCTAAGCCGCTCGGTGGTTGCCCAGTTCGAGCAGTACATCAAGCTCAACCGAAAGGTGCCGCCGGAAGTGCTGGTGTCGATCAACCAGATCGATGAGCCGGGCAAGCTGGCCGATACCATCGCCTCGCACCTGGCGCTGAAAATTCCCGAGAAGCAGGAACTGCTCGAAGGCGAAACCATCCAGGCGCGGTTGGAGAAAATCCACGGCTTCATGGAAGGCGAGATCGGCGTTCTTCAGGTTGAAAAGCGCATCCGCGGCCGCGTCAAACGGCAGATGGAAAAGACCCAGCGCGAGTACTATCTGAACGAACAGCTCAAGGCGATCCAGAAGGAACTCGGCGAGACCGAAGACGGCCGCGACGAAATCCAGGAACTCGAAGAGCGCATTGCGAAGACCAAGTTCAATAAGGACGCTAAGGAAAAAGCGACCCAAGAACTCAAGAAGCTGCGCAATATGAGCCCGATGTCGGCGGAAGCCACGGTGGTGCGCAACTATCTCGACTGGATGTTGAACATTCCCTGGAAAAAACGCTCGCGGGTTCGTAAAGACATCACCGCCGCTGAAGTGATCCTGAACGAAGACCATTACGGTCTCGAAAAGGTCAAAGAGCGTATCCTCGAATACCTCGCGGTCCAGCAGCGTATGTCGAAGATCAAAGGACCGATCCTTTGCCTGGTTGGCCCTCCCGGGGTCGGCAAAACATCGCTGGGTAAATCCGTGGCACGGGCGACCGGACGCAACTTTGTTCGCATGTCCTTGGGCGGTGTGCGCGACGAGGCCGAAATTCGCGGCCACCGGCGCACCTATATAGGCTCGATGCCCGGCAAGGTTATCCAGGGCATGAAGAAGGCCAAGTCGTCGAACCCGCTCTTCCTGCTCGACGAGATCGATAAACTCGGCGCCGACTGGCGTGGCGATCCGTCTTCGGCGCTGTTGGAAGTGCTCGACCCGGAGCAGAACCACACCTTCCAAGACCACTATTTGGAAGTGGACTACGACCTGTCCGACGTTATGTTCGTCTGCACAGCCAACAGCATGCGCATGCCCCAACCCTTGCTCGACCGCATGGAGATCATTCGCCTGCCGGGTTACACCGAGGACGAAAAGGTCGAAATCGCTAAACGGTATCTGCTGAAAAAGCAGCTCGCCGAGAACGGTCTCAAAGAGGAAGAGTGGTCGATCTCCGACTCTGCCCTACGCGACGTCATTCGCTACTACACCCGCGAAGCCGGCGTTCGGAACCTCGAGCGCGAGATCGCCAATCTGGCGCGTAAGGCGGTCAAGGAAATCGCCGTTGAGGCCGATGTGGAGTCCGTCAAGGTCACGGTCCGCAACCTGGATAAATATGCTGGCGTGCAGAAGTTTCGTTTCGGCGAGACTGAAGAGGAAGATTTGGTCGGCATCGTCACTGGCCTGGCCTGGACCGAAGTCGGCGGCGAGTTGCTGACGGTAGAGGCCATCTTGGTGCCCGGTAAAGGCAAGATGACCATCACCGGCAAGCTCGGCGACGTCATGCAGGAGTCCATCCAAGCGGCCAACGCCTATGTGCGTTCGCGCGCGGTCGAGTTCGGTATCGAGCCGCCGCTGTTCGAAAAACGCGACATCCATGTCCACGTGCCCGAGGGCGCGGTGCCCAAGGACGGCCCGTCGGCGGGCGTCGCCATGATCACCACCATGGTTTCCGTGTTAACCGGCATTCCGGTGCGCAAAGACGTCGCCATGACCGGCGAGATATCCTTGCGCGGACGGGTTCTGCCGATCGGTGGCCTGAAAGAGAAAATGCTGGCCGCGCTGCGCGGCGGCGTGAAAACCGTGATCATTCCCCGGGACAATGAGAAGGACCTTGTCGACATTCCCGACAACGTCAAAAAGGGTCTCGAGATCATCATTGCGTCGACCGTGGACGAGGTTTTGCAACACGCGCTGACCAAGCCTTTGGTGCCGATCGAGTGGAACGAATCGGAAAACGACTCGCAGGCTGTTTCGGCGTCAGACGACGATTCCGACGCTTCTGGCGTGGTTCGACACTAACGAAAATTGAAAATCTTCGGTTTTTTTCCGATTCGACTCGGGAATACCGCTAAAAACCCCGGTTTTCCGGGGTTTTTTATTTGACCTGATTCAAAACCGCCCTTTAGAGTTCTCCCTGTTTGGATTCGGGCTTCGCGCTCCAGACATTGAGCGAACCATCCCAAAGGGGGTCCTAAAGTGAACAAAAATGATCTTGTCTCTGCCGTTTCAGATTCGGCTGGCATCTCGAAAGCCGATGCAACCAAGGCCGTAGATAGCGTGTTCGACAACATTACCAGCTCCTTACAGGGCGGTAACGAGGTTCGCCTCGTAGGTTTCGGCACCTTCTCCGTCTCGCATCGCAAGGCGACAACCGGCCGCAATCCGCGGACCGGCGAAACCATACAAATCAAGGCGTCCATGCAGCCTAAATTTAAGGCCGGCAAGGCGTTGAAAGAAGCCGTCAACTGACGACCAATTTCGGCAGTTCAAATCAGGCCGGTTGCGTTAAATCGCAGCCGGCCTGTTTTGTTGTCCAGCCAATTTAAACCGATCCCCACTAAAGGTCGGGTTGCGCCGATGGCGACGCGCAGATAGAAATCCGCCACAGGGCGATTAGCTCAGCTGGAAGAGCACCTCGTTTACACCGAGGGGGTCGGCGGTTCGAGCCCGTCATCGCCCACCATATTTTCAAGGACTTAGCCGCCATTGTTAATTGAAACGGTGGCGGTTTTTCTTTCCAGGGGATGCTGAAGGGATAGTTTTACTATTTTTGGCCATATCAGCTAATGCACCGCCCCATCTGGCTCCGTCGCCTGCAAAACCTCAATCGCCTTAAGTATCTTCCGCCACACGGCCGCACCATCAGTGTCGCCAGCGTCGAGTAGGGCGTCGGACTGCATTGCCGCCTGCAGCGCCGCCTGGTCGCCGTGAAGATCGATATAAAGCTTGGCCGATCAGTAAATATCTCTTTCGCTGGTCATTTTGATTGCTGTTTTTAGGGACACGCCTGACCCAAGGTTCGCGCAAAATGACACGGCAAAACACCAACCGGTTCGCCCTGAGTATCAAATCCCACCATAAACGAATGACCTTCCTCGCACGTGGCGCTTACATAGTACGACTTGTCTTCGTCGGGGAATTTGCCCCAATAATTATAACTCACCACTCTGTCGCAAACGTCCGGGGATTCATCCATTATTGCAGTAAGGACTTGAAGCAATTCGTTTTCAGTTAGTAGCGAAAACGATTCCGGGACATTGCTAACATCCGGAACCCAATAGCTCCGTTCTTTTGTCCTGCACTCGTGGAAAGCAAAGAACCACACAGCCACAGCGGTGACTATCGCTCCGAAGAAACACACTAAATATCGTTGTTTGATTCCTACCCGAGACAAACCTAGATGGCCTCCTATTTTTCTCGCTGATCCACACTAATAGCGATGATGCGCCACAACGCCATAGCTTGGCCAGTTCGGACGGATCGCTATATCTCTAGCTCCACAAGCTGAACACAACATATGCGATTCAGTAACCGGTACGAGGTGCCGCTCGCCCAGCCGTCGGGTGAGGGCGCTGATTGGTACCACGGCGTTGTGGCTGCATTTGTTGCACCAGCAGTACAGGCCGTGAGGGCAGTCGGATAAGCGGGCAGGTTCCATGGTCGAAGTCTGCCAGGGCCAAACGGTGGTAGAGTGTCGGGTATAACTTCCTGCTCGTCGCGGTCGTTGGTGTAGAATATCATGCTTACGAGCGGCACTTCGGCAGAGAGCACTACCGAATCTGTTGCCCCCCACCTCCGGGCAAACCACTCGGCGCATTCAAGACTAAGCGTCCACGATGCACCTCGCGCCACCTTCCTCGCCGACACCGAGGGGGTCGGCGGTTCGAGCCCGTCATCGCCCACCATTTCTCCGAAAATTTACCCCTCATAGACGAACGCTGTGGCGTACCAGGCGATTGCCCGCGGCACATGATTCCCGCTTGCTCGAATCAATGCCGGTTTCCATTGTTGGTAGAGAAAATCTTCTTCGGTACTACCGTATGTTTGCCTGCGGGAGGATATGCCGGGTGATAAGTTCAATTGCAACCGCCGATAACGACAGCCTGCACGTTTTGCCGCTGGCTATGATTCCATTGCAGGTAAAAGCCTTGCAGAAAACGCGGTTAATCAAGAACACCAGAATGCAAGGGGTGATCGAACTCTACAGCGAGGGGGAGATCGGCAGCGGTCAGGTGAACCCCGACGAGCTGGAAAAAGTCTTCGACTTTTCCGGAGACCGCGCCAGGGACCTCGTCGTCGTCAAAAAGCTCGCGACGCTGTTTAGCTACGACGTCTACAGTCTGCGGGTCAGCCTGAGAAAATTGAACATTGAGGTCGACAACATCGAGAGCCTTCGGCTCTCCAACGAAATGACCCAAGATCTAGCGGATCATATGTATGTCTTTACCCACCCTCTCATTTTGAAAATTTACGGCGACGCCAATGTAGAGACCGGATCCTTTCGTGACGTCCTCAAGCTGTTTACCGATCCCAATGCCGACGATGCTCGAAAGAATTTGAGAAACCTGGCGAACTCGCTGGAAATCAAATTGATGGATATTCCGAAATTTCTGGAAGCCTATGCGGACGTTTTTTTATCCTTGTCGTTCTATCAAAAATGCCATGACGATACGGCGGAAGATCTCGCCACATTTATTGAAGATCTACAGCAGCTTGCGAACAGCCCACAGCTGGTTAATCAAGGGGCGGCGGCAAATGATATTGCGCAAATCGCCAGCGAAATTGACAAACTGCATCGGGGGGTGGCCAACACTATCGAATTGTTCCGGTTGCGCACCGAAGATATGTGGGAGAACATTTCGGCTGAGCGATACCGTGGGATGACTCAGCTCATAACCGATCATCAGGAAAAGATCGGCGCCATATTGTGTGCGATCACGGTGAAATTGAACGCCTGGCAGGATAAGACTTCCGTCGCCTCAACCGACAGCATCAGTGACAGAATTGGTTTCGTGACTCGCGAAATCGGCTTTGGCTTGGATCGTCTGACCGGCCTTGAGTTCCAAGATATTTAAGTCATCTTCAATAGATCAGTGTCATAACCTTGACACCCGCTAGTACCGGCAGTACTTAGCGCGAACTTCTGTGGGGGTGTAGCTCAGTTGGTTAGAGCGCCGGCCTGTCACGCCGGAGGCCGCGGGTTCGAGTCCCGTCACTCCCGCCACGCCTCATAGCCGCAAATCCGTATCCCATAACGGACCAACATTGGCTCGAGGCTTTCCCTCTCCGCGTCGCCTCAAGGCGAAGTGATGAGCAGATTTACCGCTTCGACCTACATTAGTTTTAGCCTGCCTTCGGTCTCGGTTTTGCGGGACTCGGAGCGCCGTTGTTTGTAGGTATCCAGGCTAGCTTGCATGGCACACAAACGTCGTGTATGGCTGCGCCGCAGGCGCTGGTAGGCTCGATTTTCAAGGGCTGCGGGCACGTGCAACGCAAACCGACATTGGCGGGCGCCAGACATGAATCAATTGCTGCTCGAATATCTGCCGATCCTAATTTTCCTCGGTTTGGCCATCGGGCTTTCCGCGGTGATGGTCACGGCATCGTTCATTGTGGGGCCGAACAATCCCGACGTCGAAAAGAACTCGTCGTACGAATGCGGGTTTGAACCTTTCGATGACGCGCGTATGAAATTCGACGTGCGCTTCTATCTCGTGGCCATCCTGTTCATCATCTTTGATCTTGAAGTTGCCTTCCTTTTCCCCTGGGCGATATCGCTCGGCGATATCGGCGTCTTCGGATTTTGGTCGATGGTGGTGTTCCTCGGCATCCTGACAGTTGGCTTTGTCTATGAGTGGCGTAAAGGAGCCCTCGAATGGGAGTAGTGCCTGACCCGCAGACGAACGCGCTGCCGGTATTCGAAACCGGCCCCGACCAAGACGCGGCGTTGAAAGCGGTGACCGACGAATTGACCGATAAGGGTTTCGTCGTTGCGCAGATGGACAAGATGGTCAACTGGGCGCGCAGCGGTTCCATGTGGCCGATGACCTTCGGTCTGGCCTGCTGTGCGGTCGAGATGATGCATACCGCAGCATCGCGCTATGACCTCGACCGCTTCGGCGTCGTCTTTCGGCCCAGCCCGCGTCAATCCGATGTCATGATCGTTGCCGGCACTTTGACCAACAAAATGGCGCCGGCCTTGCGCAAGGTCTACGACCAGATGGCCGAGCCGCGCTGGGTTATTTCCATGGGCTCGTGCGCCAATGGCGGCGGCTACTATCACTACTCCTATTCGGTTGTGCGCGGCTGCGACCGCATCGTGCCGGTCGACATTTATGTGCCGGGCTGTCCGCCGACGGCGGAAGCGTTGCTCTACGGCATTCTGCAATTGCAGAAAAAAATACGCCGCACCAGCACGATCGCACGCTAGCGGACCTGACCGGAACTAAGCGGACGATACGATGGATCAGGCCCTCCAGGACCTCGGCGATTATATTGCGGCAGCAATTCCCAACGATGTAATTCGCACCGAAGGCGTCTGCGGCGAACTGATCGTGGTGGCCCGTCCGGCCGCCATCACCGATGTGCTCACCTTCCTACGCAACGACAGCAACTGCCAGTTCAAGACCCTGGTCGACGTTTGCGGCACCGACTATCCGCAACGCGAGCCGCGCTTCGATGTGGTCTATAACCTGCTGTCGCTGACGCAGAATCAGCGCATTCGCGTCAAGGTCATGGTCGATGAGGATATCGCGGTGCCGACCGCCACCTCGGTTCATAGCTCGGCCGGCTGGTTCGAACGCGAAACCTGGGATCTCTACGGCATTATGTTCTCCGGCCATCCCGACTTGCGACGCATTCTCACCGACTATGGGTTCGAAGGCCATCCGCTGCGCAAAGACTTCCCGCTAACCGGCCGTGTCGAGGTTCGCTATGATGAAGGCGAAAAGCGCGTCGTCTATGACCCGGTCCAACTGACCCAGGATTTTCGCACGTTCGACTTCCTCAGCCCCTGGGAAGGCATGGATAAGGTGCTGCCCGGCGACGAGAAAGCCGAAGATGGCGATGACGCCACCGATGAGACCGCGTCATGAGCGAAGTTGCGATCAAGAACCTGACGATGAATTTCGGGCCGCAGCATCCCGCTGCGCACGGTGTCCTACGCCTGGTTCTCGAAATGGACGGCGAAATCGTTGAGCGCGCCGACCCTCATATCGGCCTGCTTCATCGGGGCACCGAAAAGCTCATCGAGTACAAAACCTACATGCAGGCGATCCCTTATTTCGACCGTCTCGATTACGTCTCGCCAATGTGCCAGGAGCATGCCTTTGCTCTGGCCACCGAAAAATTGCTCGGCCTGGAAGTGCCCGAACGGGGACAATATATCCGCGTCTTGTTTTCCGAGATCACCCGTATCCTCAACCATATTATGAACCTGACTACCTACGCGCTGGATGTGGGGGCGATGACACCGCTGCTGTGGGGGTTCGAGGAGCGGGAACGGCTGATGGAGTTCTACGAGCGTGTTTCCGGCGCTCGGCTGCACGCGGCATATTTCCGGCCCGGCGGCGTCCATCAGGACCTGCCGGCAGACATCGTCGATGACATTTACGAGTTCTGCGATACCTATCCTAAGTTTATCGACGATATGGAGGAATTGCTGACCGGCAATAGAATCTTCCGCCAGCGCACTGTCGATATCGGCGTGATAACCGCGGACGAGGCGCAAGATTGGGGCATGAGCGGCCCGGTGCTGCGCGCTTCGGGGCTGGCCTGGGATTTACGCAAATCACAACCTTACGACGTGTACGACCGGGTCGATTTCGATGTGCCTGTCGGCAAAACCGGCGATTGCTACGCGCGTTATCTGGTGCGCGTCGCCGAGATGCGCGAGAGCCTGCGCATCATGCGCCAGTGCCTCGACGATATGCCTGAGGGCCCGGTCATTTCCGACGACCACAAGATCACGCCGCCGCGGCGCGGTGAGATGAAGCATTCGATGGAAGCGCTGATCCATCATTTCAAACTCTATACCGAGGGGTATCACGTGCCGGCCGGCGAGACCTACACCGCGGTCGAGGCGCCGAAAGGCGAGTTCGGCGTCTATCTGGTTTCCGACGGCACCAACAAACCCTATCGCTGCAAAATACGCGCACCGGGTTTTGCCTTCATGCAGGCGATGGATTTCTTGACCCGAGGACACATGCTGGCCGACGTGCCCGCGGTCATCGGCAGTCTCGATGTTGTTTTTGGCGAGGTCGACCGGTGAGCGATATCGATAGTTTCAAATTTTCCGATGCCGGCCGGACCCGGTGCGATGAAATCATCGCCCGCTATCCCGACGGCCGTCAGCAAAGCGCGGTGATCCCGCTACTCGATTTGGCGCAGCGCGAATGCGGCGGCTGGCTGCCCACGGCGGCGCTGGAACATGTCGCTGAATGTCTGGGCATGGCGAAAATTCGCGTGCTCGAAGTGGCCTCTTTCTATTCCATGTTTAATTTAGAGCCGGTCGGCAAGAACTTCATTCAGCTCTGCCGGACGACGCCGTGCTGGTTGCGCGGATCCGATGATCTGCGCGACGTGGCCAAAGAGGTCACCGGCTGCGCCCTGGGACAGACCAGCGATGACGGCGTCTTTACCGTGGTCGAGGTCGAATGTCTGGGCGCGTGCTGTAACGCCCCTATGGTGCAGATCAACGACGAATATTACGAAGATTTGACGGCCGAGAATTTCCGTAAAGTTCTAGAGGCCTTCAAACGCGGTGAGACGCCGGAGTCAGGATCGCAGGCCGGCCGCTCCGGCTCGGCGCCGACCGATGGCCTTACCAGCCTCACAGGCATGGGAGCCGACTGATGCTGGCCGACCAAGATCGCATCTTCCAAAATCTCTACGGCCAAGACGATTGGCGCCTTGACGGTGCGCGCCGCCGGGGCATTTGGGACAATACCAAGGCACTGCTCGAACGCGGCCGCGATAAGCTGGTCGAAGAGATTAAGGAGTCGGGCCTGCGCGGTCGTGGCGGCGCCGGGTTCCCGACCGGCGTCAAATGGTCCTTCATGCCGCCGGAAGATCGGCGCGATGGCCGGCCTCACTATCTAGTCGTCAACGCCGACGAGTCCGAACCGGGCACCTGTAAAGATCGCGAGATACTGCGCTACGACCCCCATACGTTGGTCGAAGGTTGCCTCGTCGCCGGTTTCGCCATGGGGGCTAACGCCGCTTACATCTATATTCGCGGCGAGTTCTTCAGCGAGGCCTCTAATCTCAGCCTGGCTATCGAGGAAGCCTACGAAGCCGGTTTGATCGGCAAAGACGCCTGCGGCTCAGGTTGGCCCTTCGATGTCTATTTGCATCGCGGCGCCGGCGCTTACATTTGCGGCGAGGAAACCGCGCTACTCGAAAGCCTGGAAGGCAAGAAGGGCCAACCGCGCCTGAAGCCGCCGTTCCCGGCCGCCTGCGGCCTCTATGGCTGCCCGACCACGGTCAACAATGTCGAAACCATTGCCGTCGCACCGACTATCTTGCGGCGCGGCGCCTCCTGGTTCTCCAGTTTCGGGCGCGAGAATAACACCGGCACCAAGATTTTTTCCATCTCCGGCCATGTGAACAATCCGTGCAACGTCGAAGAGGAAATGAGCATTCCGCTCAAGGAACTCATCGACAAGCATGCCGGTGGCGTGCGCGGCGGCTGGGACAATCTGCAAGCTGTGATCCCGGGTGGATCGTCGACCCCATGTCTGTCGAAAAATATCTGCGACGACATTTTGATGGATTTCGATTCCCTGCGCGAACAAAGCACCGGGTTGGGCACCGCCGCGGTGATCGTCATGGACAAGTCGACCGATATCGTCGAAGCCATCGCCCGGCTCAGTCACTTTTATCGCCACGAAAGCTGCGGACAATGTACGCCGTGCCGCGAAGGCATGGGGTGGGTCTATCGGGTGATGCAGCGCCTGGTCACCGGCGATGCCGAAATCGATGAAATCGATATGTTGTGGGAGCTCACCAAGCAGATCGAGGGGCACACAATTTGCGCCCTGGCCGATGGCGGCGTTTGGCCAGTGCAGGGGCTGATCCGTCATTTCAGGCCCGAACTAGAACGCCGCATCATCGCGCGCAAAACCGCCGCCGGCGAACCGGCGCCGGCGGCCGCCGCGGCGGCCGAGTAGGGTAGGGGGAGCGGTTGTCATGCCGAAAGTAACGATCGACGGCACCGAGATCGAAGTCCCTGGCGGCATTACCGTGCTGCAGGCCTGCGAGATGGCCGGCAAGGAAATTCCGCGCTTCTGTTACCACGAGCGTCTGTCGATCGCCGGCAACTGCCGCATGTGTCTGGTCGAAGTCTCTCCCGGGCCGCCAAAACCCGCCGCGTCCTGTGCGTTGCCAGTCGGCGAGGGTATGGAAATCAAGACCGATTCCGAGATGGTGCGAAAGGCGCGTAATGGCGTCATGGAGTTCCTGCTGATCAACCATCCGCTCGATTGCCCGATCTGCGATCAAGGCGGCGAATGTGATCTGCAGGACCAGGCGATGGCCTATGGCCACGACCATTCGCGCTTCGAAGAGAATAAGCGGGCTGTCAAAGACAAGCATATGGGACCGTTGGTCAAAACCATCATGACCCGCTGCATCCATTGCACCCGGTGCGTGCGCTTCGCCACTGAGATCGCCGGGGTGCCAGAGCTCGGCATGTTGGGCCGGGGCGAGCACGCCGAAATCACCACCTATCTGGAAAAGTCGCTCGATTCCGAACTCAGCGCCAACGTCATCGATCTGTGTCCGGTCGGCGCCCTGACTTCCAAGCCATATGCTTTTGTCTCACGTCCGTGGGAACTGGCGAAGACAGAGTCCATTGACGTGATGGACGCTATCGGCAGCGCCATTCGCGTTGATTCCCGTCAGACCGAAGTGCTGCGCGTCTTGCCGCGCCTAAACGAAGACGTCAACGAAGAGTGGATCGGCGACAAGACCCGCTATGCCGTCGATGGCTTGGCCCGACAGCGGCTCGACCGGCCCTATCTGCGCGTCGACGGCAAGCTGCAAGAAACCAGTTGGCAGGATGCCTTTGCCGCCATCGCCGAAAAGGTCAAAGCGACCAAGGGCGAGCGTATCGCCGCCATCGCCGGCGACCAATGCGATGCCGAGGCGATGATCGCCTTGAAAGACCTGATGAGCGCCCTGGGATCGCCCCATATCGACTGCCGACAGGACGGCGCGAAACTCCCCACTGAACCCCGCGCCGCTTATGTTATGAATTCGACCATTGCCGGCCTGGAAACCGCCGACGCGGTGCTCTTGGTGGGCACTAACCTTCGCTGGGAAGCGCCGCTGATCAATACACGGCTGCGCAAAGCCTGGTTGCAGGGCGGCCTGCAAGCCGCGGCAATTGGCCCCGATGTGGATTTGACTTATCCGGTCGACTATCTCGGCGCCGGCCCCGACACCCTGTCCGCCGTCGCCGACGGCAGCAACGCTTTCGCCGAGGTCCTGAAAAACGCCGAACGGCCGGCGATTATCATCGGCATGGGCGCCTTGGCCCGGGCCGACGGCGCTGCGATCCTGGCGACGGCCCGCAAGATTGCCGACGATTACAGTCTGGTCAAAGACGGTTGGAACGGTTTCAACGTTTTGCATACAGCCGCGGCGCGGGTTGGCGGTATCGATCTGGGTTTCACGCCGGATGCCGGCGGCCGCGACGTCGAAGGCATCCTCGCCGGAGCCAGCAATGGCGACATCGACATTGTTTACCTATTGGCCGCCGATGAGATCGATACGGCGCGCCTGGGCGATACATTCGTCGTCTATCAGGGCCATCACGGCGACGCCGGCGCGCACCGCGCCGATGTCATCCTGCCAGGCTCGGCCTATACCGAGAAAAGCGGCACCTACGTCAACACCGAAGGCCGGGTACAGCTCGCCCGCCAAGCCGCTCAGCCGCCGGGCGACGCCCGCGAAGACTGGGCCATTATCCGCGCGCTGTCCGATGCGGTCGGCGGCGGCTTGAGTTTCAGCACCCTGGGCGACGTGCGGGCGCGTCTCGTCGAGGCAAATCCGATTTTCGATAAGATCAACGACATCGAGCCGTGGCCCTGGTCGGCCTTTGGCGAGCCGGGAACAATGTCGAGCGAGCCGCTGGAAAGCCCGGTGGAAAACTATTATATGACCTGCCCGATCAGCCGGGCGTCGGAGACCATGGCCGAATGCAGCCGCGAATTCGTGGCCGGCGGCGACGAGAGGACCGGCACCGATGGCTGAGTTCTGGACCATATATGCCTGGCCGACTATCTGGATCCTGATCAAAATCCTGTTCATCGTCGTGCCGTTGCTGGTCGCCGTTGCCTATCTGACATACGCCGAACGCAAGGTCATCGGCTTCATGCAACTGCGCATGGGACCCAACGTGGTTGGGCCGTTCGGGTTGCTGCAACCCTTCGCCGACGGCCTGAAACTGATGGCCAAGGAAGCCATCATCCCGACCCGCTCGAACCGGGTGGTGTTCCTATTGGCGCCAATGATCACGTTTACGCTGGGCCTGGTGGGCTGGGCGGTGATCCCGGTCGCCGACGGCTGGGTGTTATCGGACATCAATGTCGGCATTCTCTATCTCTTCGCCATCAGCTCGCTCGGCGTCTACGGCATTATCATGGCCGGCTGGGCGTCGAATTCGATCTATCCGTTCCTTGGCGCGCTGCGTTCGGCGGCGCAAATGGTGTCTTACGAAGTCTCCATCGGCTTTGTCATTGTGACCGTGCTGCTCGCCGTCGGCTCCCTCAACCTGTCCGATATCGTGCTGGCCCAACAGAACCTCTGGTTCTTCATTCCGCTGTTCCCGATGTTCATCATCTTCTTTATCTCAGGTTTGGCGGAAACCAACCGGGCGCCCTTCGATCTGCCGGAAGCCGAAGCCGAGCTGGTATCCGGCTACAATGTCGAATATTCGGCGATGGCGTTCGCGCTGTTCTTCTTGGGCGAATACGCCAACATGATCTTGATGAGCGCGATGACGGTCATCTTGTTCCTCGGCGGCTGGCTGCCGCCCTTCGACATCGCGCCCTTCACCTGGTTACCCGGTATTATCTGGTTCTCGCTGAAAGTGGCGTTCGTGCTGTTCGTCTTCTTGTGGGTGAGGGCGACCCTACCGCGCTACCGTTACGACCAACTAATGCGCCTGGGCTGGAAAGTATTTTTACCGTTCTCGCTGTTATGGGTGGTCGTCACCGCCGGCGCCATCGTCGCCTTCGATTGGTTCCCGAAATGACCGGCGTTGCAGGAAAGGGGAGCTGAGCATGGCGTTTCTCGATCGCACCGCACGCGGTCTGCTAATGACCGAAATCGTCCGCGGCATGTGGTTGACCCTGCGCTATTTCTTCAAGGGCAAGGTCACCGTTAATTATCCCTACGAGAAAGGCCCGCTGAGCCCGCGGTTCCGCGGCGAGCATGTACTGCGGCGCTATCCCAATGGCGAAGAGCGCTGCATCGCCTGTAAGCTCTGCGAAGCGATCTGCCCAGCCCAAGCCATCACCATCGAAGCCGAACCGCGGGAGGACGGCAGCCGGCGCACGACCCGCTACGACATCGACATGACCAAATGCATTTATTGCGGCTACTGCCAAGAGGCGTGCCCGGTCGATGCCATCGTCGAAGGCCCCAACTTTGAGTTCGCCACGGAGACCCGCGAAGAGCTGATGTACAACAAAGACAAGCTGCTCGAGAATGGCGACCGCTGGGAAGCGGAAGTCGCCGCCGCGCTCGCCGCCGATGCGCCGTATCGCTAGGCCGCCCGCATGATTATCCAGGCCCTCGCATTCTATCTCTTCGCGCTGACCGCGATTGCGGCCGGCGTCATGGTCATCTCCGCGCGCAATCCGGTGCACTCGGTGCTGTTCCTCATCCTCGCCTTCTTTAATTCGGCTGGGCTGTTCGTGCTGATCGGCGCTGAATTTATCGCCATGATCCTGGTGATCGTCTATGTCGGCGCGGTCGCGGTGCTGTTCCTGTTCGTCGTCATGATGCTCGACATCAACTTCTCCGAACTGCGCGAGGGTTTTCTGCAATATCTGCCCATCGGAGCGCTGGTCGGCATCATCCTGGCGGCCGAATTGATCCTGATCTTCGGCAGTTGGGTGATAAGTCCGGAGGCGGCGCAAAGTATCGCTGCGCCCAGCGCAGCCCCGTCGGAACTCACCAACACCCACGCCCTGGGCCGGCTGATTTACACCCAGTATGTCTATCTGTTCCAAGCCGCCGGGTTGGTGCTGCTGATCGCCATGATCGGCGCCATCGTCCTCACACTGCGAACCCGGCCGAGCGTGCGCCGCCAACGTATCGCCGAACAGGTATCACGCCCGGTCGAGGACGTCATTGAAGTCAAAGATGTGCCCACGGGGAGCGGTATCTAATGTTGGAAATCGGACTGACCCACTACCTGACCGTTGCCGCCATTCTGTTCACCCTTGGCATCTTCGGCATCTTCTTAAACCGTAAGAACGTTATCATCATTTTGATGTCGATTGAACTGATGCTGCTCGCCGTCAACATCAATCTGGTGGCCTTCTCGGTTCATCTGAACGATTTGGTCGGACAGATATTCGCCATGTTCGTACTCACCGTCGCCGCCGCCGAAGCGGCGATTGGGTTGGCAATTCTTGTCGTTTATTTCCGCAATCGCGGCTCCATCGTCGTCGAAGACGTCAACATGATGAAGGGGTAGCGCCACGTGTTTACGGCAACCATATTTCTGCCGCTGATCGGCGCGATCATTGCCGGTTTCGTCGGCAGCCGGCTGGGCAACCGTTTCGCGCAACTGGTGACGGTATTACCGATGCTGGCCTCGGCGATTTTGGCCTGTGTCATTCTTTATACCGTCGGCTTCGAGGGGCAGGGCGAAACCGTCCACCTGTTCACCTGGATAGATGTCGGCACGTTGGAAATTAGCTGGGCGCTACGTTTCGACACGCTGACCGCGGTGATGGTGTTCGTGGTGACCGTCGTATCGGCGATGGTGCATGTCTATTCCATCGGCTACATGTCCCATGACCCGCATATCCCGCGGTTTATGGCGTATCTCAGCCTGTTCACCTTCTTCATGCTGGCGCTGGTGACTGCCGATAACTTCGTGCAGATGTTCTTTGGCTGGGAAGGCGTGGGCCTGTGTTCCTATTTGCTGATCGGTTTCTGGTTCGAGAAACCGACCGCCAATGCCGCCGCGATCAAGGCCTTCGTAGTTAACCGGGTGGGCGATTTCGGATTCCTGTTGGGCATCCTCGGCGTGTTCTTCGCATTCGGTTCGCTCGACTTCGACACGGTGTTTGCCGCGGTCCCGGGGGTCGCCGATCAATCGTTCAACTTCCTCGGCGCCGACGTTCATATGCTGACGACGGTCTGTCTGCTGCTGTTCATCGGGGCGATGGGTAAATCGGCGCAAATCGGACTGCACACCTGGCTGCCCGACGCCATGGAAGGTCCGACGCCGGTATCCGCCTTGATCCACGCCGCGACCATGGTGACCGCCGGCGTCTTCATGGTGGTGCGTCTATCGCCGATGTTCGAATTCGCGCCGGTCGCGCTCACCGTCATCGTCTTTGTCGGCGGCACTACAGCCTTCTTTGCCGCAACGATCGGCCTGACCCAGTGGGACATCAAACGGGTCATCGCCTATTCGACCTGTTCCCAGTTGGGCTACATGTTCTTCGCGGTGGGGGTCGGCGCCTATCCGGCGGCGATCTTCCACCTTATGACCCATGCCTTCTTCAAGGCGCTGCTGTTCTTAGGCTCGGGCAGCGTCATCCACGGCATGCATGACGAGCAGGACATGCGCCGCATGGGCGGCCTGTTCCCGAAGATGAAAGTCACTGGAACTTTGATGTGGATTGGCAGCCTGGCGTTGGCCGGCGTGCCGGTTTTAGCCGGGTTCTGGTCCAAGGATATTATTTTGGAATCCGCCTTCGCCGCTCATACCGGCATGGGTCTCTACGCCTTTTGGGCCGGTATCGCCGCTGCGCTGATGACCGCGTTTTATTCCTGGCGTCTCTTGTTCCTCACATTCCACGGCAAGACCCGCGCCGACAATCACACGTTCGAAGGCGTACATGAATCGCCACCGATAATGATTGCGCCGTTATTGGTGCTAGCCTTGGGCGCGATTTTCTCCGGTTATCTGGCGAAAGAGTTTTTCGTCGGCGACGGCATGGAGGCGTTTTGGGGCACGTCGATCCTGATGCTCCACAACGTTATCGAAGACGCCCATCACGCCCCCAAATGGGTTGCCCAACTGCCGACGGTGATGGCCGCGATCGGCATCGCCGGCGCTTGGCTCATGTACATGCTGAGGCCAAGTTGGCCGGGCAAACTGGCGGCGCTCATTCGGCCGGTCTACCAGTTCGTGTTCAGCAAATGGTACTTCGACGAGCTGTACGACATGATGTTCATTCGTCCGTCATTTTACCTGGGCCGCGGCTTGTGGAAATCAGGCGACGGCGCGGTGATCGACGGCGTCGGTCCCGATGGTATCGCCGCGGCCACTCGCGACATTGCCGGACGAGCCGGGCGCATGCAGTCAGGCTATCTCTACCATTACGCCTTCGCGATGCTGATCGGCATCGTGCTCTTTGCGTCGTGGTTCCTCTTTGGGTTCTTCCAGTAGGGCGCGGGCATAATGGAATCCTTTCCCGTATTGTCTCTCACGACATTCCTGCCGCTAGTTGGCGTGCTGTTCATTCTTATCGTGCGCGGCGACGAGGAAACCGTCGCCCGTAACGCGCGGGGCGCCGCGCTATGGACGTCGATTGGGACATTTTTTGTCAGTATCTTCCTGTGGATTAACTTCGACACCTCGACCGCCGACTTCCAGTTCGTTGAGAAACACGAGTGGATCCCCGCCTTCAACATCTCCTACCATTTGGGTGTCGACGGCATTTCGATGTTTTTCGTCCTGCTGTCGACCGCACTGACACCGCTGTGTGTGCTGGCATCGTGGAAAGCGATCAAGACGCGCGTGCGCGAATATATGATCGCCTTCCTGATCCTCGAAACCATGATGATCGGTACCTTCGCGGCGCTCGACTTCCTGTTGTTCTATATTTTCTTCGAAGGTGTCTTGATCCCGATGTTCATCATCATCGGGGTGTGGGGCGGCGAACGCCGGGTCTATTCGGCATTTAAGTTCTTTCTGTTCACCCTCGCGGGTTCGGTTCTGTTGCTAGCCGCCATCTTGGTACTGCACTTTCAGGCCGGCACGACCGATATACCGACCCTACTGGCCTTCCAAGTGCCTGCCGAAATGCAGCTCTGGATCTGGCTGGCTTTCTTCGCCTCGTTTGCCGTGAAACTGCCCATGTGGCCGGTCCATACCTGGCTGCCCGACGCCCATGTAGAGGCGCCAACGGCGGGGTCGGTCATTTTGGCCGGCGTGTTGTTGAAGATGGGCGGCTACGGCTTCCTGCGGTTTTCCCTACCCATGCTGCCCTTGGCGTCGGATCAGTTCACGCCGCTGATTTACACGCTCTCGGTGATCGCCATCATCTACACGTCGCTGGTGGCGTTGGCGCAAGAGGATATGAAAAAGCTCATCGCTTATTCCTCGGTCGCCCATATGGGATTTGTCACCATCGGTATTTTCACCGCCACCCAGCAGGGTATCCAAGGCGGCATCTTCCAGATGCTTAGCCACGGGGTCATTTCGGCCGCCTTGTTCCTGTGCGTCGGCGTCGTCTATGACCGGATCCACAGCCGCGAAATCTCCCGCTATGGCGGGTTGGTCGAGCGAATGCCGAAATACGCCCTGGTCTTCATGGTGTTCATGCTGGGCTCGGTCGGCTTGCCGGGAACCAGCGGTTTCATCGGCGAATTCATGGTGCTGATCGGCGCCTTCCAGGACAACACCTGGGTCGCGTTATTGGCGACAACCGGTATCATCCTCGGCGCAGCCTACATGCTTTACCTGTACCGCCGGGTGATCTTCGGAAAACTGGAAAAGGCCGATCTTAAAAACATCCTCGACCTGGAACCGCGCGAAATAGCTATCTTCACGCCTCTGCTCGTGCTCGTGCTGTGGATGGGGCTATGGCCGCAGCCTTTCCTCGACGTGATGGACGTCAGTGTTTCCAACCTATTGCAGAACTACCAGACAGCGCTGAACGCGGCGGACGCGATCACCGTGGTTGGCCGTTAAAAGGGATAGAGCCTCGTGAACCTCGCCGCCGACATATCCATCGCCTGGCCGGAAATTTTCGTCGCCGTAACAGCTATGTTACTGCTGATATTCGGGGTCTTTCAGGGTAATCAATCCGCGCGTCTAATTTCGTGGCTCACCGTCGGCGTTATGTTCATTGCCGCAGTGCTTGTCCTTTCCAGCCATTCTGGCCGCACCGTTGCCTTCAACGATCTGTTTGTGGTCGACGCGTTCGCCAATTTCGCCAAGGTGCTTTTGCTCCTGGGCGCCGCTCTGACGCTTATTTTGGCCATGCCGTTCAATGCGCGCGAAGGCATTCCCCAGTTCGAATTCCCGGTACTGGTCCTGTTTGCCGTCCTCGGCATGATGATGATGGTGTCGGCCAACGACCTAATTTCGCTATATCTCGGCATCGAGCTGCAAAGCCTGTCGCTGTATGTGCTGGCGGCGATCCGCCGCGACGCCCTGCGTTCAGCCGAGGCGGGCCTTAAATATTTCGTCCTCGGTGCGCTCAGCTCGGGCATTTTGCTGTACGGCATGAGCCTGGTTTATGGCTTCGCCGGCTCCACCGGCTTCGACAATCTGGCCGCCGTGTTCGCCGCAGGCGACCATGATGGCGCGCCGATCGGTGTGATCGTCGGCTTGGTCTTCATTATCGCCGGTTTGGCCTTCAAGGTATCGGCCGTGCCGTTCCACATGTGGACCCCCGATGTCTACGAAGGCGCCCCGACGCCGATTACCGCCTTCTTCGCCGTGGCGCCAAAGATTGCGGCGATGGCGCTGTTCGTACGGGTCATGTTGGAACCCTTCGGCGATTTGTTCGAACAATGGCAGCAAGTGATCTGGTTCATTTCGTTGGCCTCAATGACCCTCGGCGCATTCGCAGCGATCAATCAAACCAACATCAAACGCCTGATGGCCTATAGCTCAATCGGTCATATGGGATTTGTGCTGGTCGGCCTCGCCGCCGGCAACGAGACCGGCGCCCAAGGCGTATTGCTATATCTAACGGTCTATCTGTTCATGAATGTCGGCACCTTTGCCTGCATCCTGGCGATGCGCCGCCAAGGCCGCATGGTTGAGGATATCGATCAGCTCGCGGGGCTGAGCCGAACCAGCCCCAAAATGGCGTTGGCCTTGGCGATCTTCATGTTCTCGATGGCCGGCATCCCGCCGCTTGCCGGTTTCTTCGGCAAGTATTATGTGTTTCTCGCCGCCATCCAGGCCGAGCTCTACACGCTGGCCGTCGTTGGTCTGCTCGCCAGCGTAGTCTCGGCGTTCTACTACCTGCGCATCGTTAAATTGATGTATTTCGACGAGCCGCTCGACGCCTTCGACCAGCCGGTCGGCAAGGAGATTTCGACCATTGTCATCGGCACCAGCGCCGTCACGGCGTTGTTTATTCTGGTTCTCTGGCCGGTGCTGGGTAGCGCCGCGATCGCCGCGGCGACACTTTTTGCTGTATGACGACGTCGCAGCCGATTGTCCCCGACAACTGTCATCTGATTTCCCTCGACAGCGTCGATAGCACCAACGAAAAAGCTAAAACCCTTGCCCAATCGGGCGCCGACGATGGCACCGTGGTATGGGCGCGTGAGCAAGTGGCGGGGAAGGGGCGTCATGGCCGGACCTGGAACTCGCCACGCGGTAATCTCTACCTTTCGATTATTCAGCGCCCCAATTGCAAGCTCGCCGATGCGCCGCAGATGGGCTTTGTGACCGGCGTCGCGTTGGCCGATGCGCTGCGCTGGACAACCGATGTTCCCGCCGCATTGAAATGGCCAAATGACCTCATGATCGACGGGAAAAAAGCCTCGGGCATTTTGCTGGAGAGCGCCGCCGACGCGAAAGGGCGGCTAGACTGGCTGGTCATCGGTGTTGGCGTCAACGTCGAGAGCTTCCCGAGTGATTTGCCCGATGTGACAAGCCTACGCGAAGCCGGCGCGACCATAAGCCTAGAAGGCCTGTTGAGCGTCTTCCTGGAACGTCTGTTTTGGTACGCTGACGAATGGCGTCACTCCGGATTCCGGGCCACGCGGGAGCGATGGTTGTCGTTTGCGCTACCCGCCGGCACGGACATGCGCGTGCGGCTGCCCGACGGCGAGGTATTTGGTAGGTTTGCCAGCATCGACAAGCGCGGTAGTTTGTTGCTCGATACCGACCGCGGCAAGCAGCGCATCGATGTGGGCGATGTCTTTCCGCTGCCGTCCGCCAACCAAGAGGCAAACTGATGCTCCTGGCCATCGATTGCGGCAATTCGAATACGGTTTTTGCGGTCTATGACGGCGACGAACAGCGCGGTGTCTGGCGCATTGCGACCGACGCCCGCCGAACCACCGATGAATACGCGGTCTGGCTGACCCAATTGATGTCGCTGCGTTCATTGTCGGTGCCGGCGATCACCGAGGCGATTATCACCACAGTCGTGCCTGGCACCCGGCGCCATTTGGCAGCCCTGGTAAACAATCATTTCAACGTCGAGCCCTTGGTGATACGCGATCCTAATGTCGAACTGGGCATCAAGATATTGATCGAGCGCCCCGAACAAGTCGGCGCGGACCGTCTGGTTTCCGCGGTCGGGGCCCATATTCGCCACCCCGGCGATCTGGTGGTTATCGACTTCGGCACAGGCACCACCTTCGATGTCATCGATGGCGACGGTAATTTTCGCGGCGGGGTCATTGCGCCGGGTATAAATCTATCGGTCGAAGCCCTGGCGATGGCCGGCGCATTGCTGCCCCGCGTCAATGTCGAAAAACCCGACAAAGTCATCGGTGGCGCCACGGTGCCGGCGATGCAATCGGGCATCTTCTGGGGTTATGTCTCGATGATCGAGGGCATGGTGCCGCGCATCATTGGAGAGTACGGCAAACCGATGAAGGTCGTGGCGACCGGCGGACTAGCGCCCTTATTCCTCGACGTCACCGATGTCATTCAAGCCGTCGAACCCGATTTGACCTTGCTCGGGCTGGTCGAAATAAATCGCCGTAATCGCCCCTGATGGCCCCGTCGGACTTTACCAGCACATCGGGGATCGGCCCTGTACCCGGCAAGGACGAGCTATTGTTCTTGCCGCTGGGCGGCACCGGCGAGATCGGCATGAACCTGAACCTCTACGGCCATGCCGGTAAGTGGCTGATGATCGACTGCGGCGTTACCTTCGGCGACGACAATGCGCCGGGTGTCGATGTCATCATGCCCGATCCTCAATTCATCGAACGAAGGCGCGATAACCTGGTGGGATTGGTACTGACCCACGCTCACGAGGATCATCTGGGCGCCGTGCACCATCTGTGGAAACGGCTGCGCTGCCCGGTCTACGCCACGCCATTTACCGCCAATGTGCTGCGCAAGAAGCTTGAGGAAGCGGGGTTACTGGGCGAAGTGCCCGTCACGGTGATCGGCATGTCCGACCGTTTTGAAATCGCGCCCTTCGATCTGCAACTGATCACGCTGACCCACTCGATCCCCGAACCCAACGCGGTGGTCCTGCGCACCCCGGTGGGCAGCGTGCTGCATACCGGCGATTGGAAACTCGATCCCGACCCCCTGGTTGGCGACACCACCGACGAGGCCGCGCTCAAGCAGTTGGGCGACGACGGCGTGTTGGCGATGATCGGCGATTCCACCAATGCCCTGGTCGAAGGCACCAGCGGATCGGAAGGCGAGGTGCGCGACAGTCTGATGAAACTGGTCGGCGAGTTTAAGACCAGGGTGACGGTCGCCTGCTTCGCCAGCAATATCGCGCGAGTGCAGACCATCGCCGAAGTCGCCGCCGCCCATGGCCGCTCCGTGGTGCTGGCCGGCCGCTCGCTGTGGCGGATCACCGAAGCGGCGCGGGCAACCGGCTATCTCGCCGACATCGCGCCGTTTATTTCCGAGCAAGATGCGGCCGCGTTGCCGCGCGACAAGGTTTTACTGATTTCCACCGGCAGCCAGGGCGAGCCCCGCGCGGCGCTGCCACGGATTGCCCGCGACGATCACCCCCATATCAAACTGGTGGAAGGCGATGTGGTGATCTTTTCATCGCGCATCATTCCCGGTAACGAGGTCTCGATTGGCCGCCTGCAAAACCAACTCGCCGCCATGGGCATCAATGTGATCACCGAGCGGGACCATTTCGTACATGTCTCGGGCCATCCCGCCCGCGACGAGCTGATCCACATGTATCAATGGGTGCGGCCGACGATCGCGGTGCCGGTTCATGGCGAAACCCGCCACCTGCACGGCCATGCCGAACTGGCGCGGGCCTGCCAGGTGCCCCATGCACCCATCATCAGCAACGGCGACGTTTTAAGTCTGAGCCCCGACGGGCCGGAAATCGTCGGTCAGGTCCAGACCGGACGCCTGGCCGTCGATGGCACTGAATTGGTGGCCATCGAGGACGAGACCCTGCGCGTGCGCAACCGCATGCTAAACAACGGTTTCGCCATTCTCACCTTGGCCATCGACCGTTCCGGGCGCGTGGTCGACGACCCGCTGCTCTCGGCGCCCGGCATTCTTGGCGACAGCGATAGCGACCTGGACCTTGCCGATGATATTATCGACGATGTGTTGGATATGCTGTCGGACCTGCCGCCGTCGCAACGGCGCGACGACGACGCGTTGAGCGAACAGGCCCGGCGGGTGGTGCGGCGCGGTTTTCGTGAACGGCGGGGTAAGAACCCGACCACCGAGGTACATCTGGTACGCATATCATAGCGGTATCGCGAAGGAGACTTGTCTAGACATGATCGGACGCTTGAACCATGTGGCCATCGTTGTGCCCGACCTCGCGGCGGCGGCGGCGACCTATGCGGATATGCTGGGGGCCCAGGTCTCGGCGCCGGTCGATCTGCCGAATCATGGGGTGACGACCGTGTTTGTGGATTTACCGAACAGTAAAATCGAATTACTGTACCCGCTCGGCGCGGACTCGCCGATCCAGCCTTTCCTCGACCGCAACCCGTCCGGTGGCATGCACCATATCTGCTACGAGGTCGACGATATTTACGCCGCCCGCGACCATCTAAAAGCCCAGGGTGCACGGGTATTAGGCGATGGCGAGCCCAAGCCCGGCGCGCATGACAAACCGGTCTTGTTTCTGCATCCCAAAGACTTCAACGGCACCTTAATTGAGCTCGAGCAGGTATGAACCCGGTCAGCGCCACCGTCGTCTTCATCGTCATCTGGTGGCTGGTTTTATTCATCACCCTGCCATTTGGCGTACGGCGGACCGAGGTTCCCGAAGTTGGACACGACCCGGGGGCGCCAGCGAAACCCATGCTGTGGCGTAAGGTCGGCGTAACCACGGCGATCTCGATTGTGCTGTTCGCCGCCGTTTACGTGATCGTTGAATACGAACTGGTCGCTCTGAGTGACCTGATGATTGAACTTTAACCAGCCAAGACGGTACCCGCAGCGGCCGATAAGACAACAATCAGCCACACCGGTATCCGTTTCCAGGCCAGCAGCGCCACACCGATCAGGACAATCACCACATCGCTTGGCGCTAACACCGATGATGTCACAACCGGATCAATGAAGACCGCCAGGAGCAACCCGACGACGGCGGCGTTGACCCCGGCGAGAGCCGTCCGCAGGGTCGGTTTCGCCCGTAGGACCTGCCAATATGGCAGGGCGGCGGTCAAAATAAGAAATGACGGGGTAAAGACAGCGAATAGGGCGACTAGGCCGATCACCCAGCCACCGGGATTTTCGGTACCCGGTGTAGCGACCGCACCAAGATATCCGGCGAATGTAAATAGTGGCCCCGGCAAAGCCTGGGCAGCGCCGTAACCCGCCAAAAACGTATCGCTATCGACCCATCCCGGCGGCACGACTTCGGCCTGGAGCAGTGGCAAAACTACATGACCGCCGCCGAAGACCAGAGAACCTACTCGGAAGAAACTGGAGAACACCTCTACCACGGCGATATTTGTAAATACGGCAATGACGGGTAGTGCGACCAATGCGCCCAGCAGAATACCGGCGGAGATCATCCCGAAAGTTCGTGAAAAGGGAACGCCGTCGCTTGCCCCGATCACAGATGCTTCAGGCTTGATCAGCAGGCGTCCGGCAATCGCCGCAGCGACAATGACGCCGACTTGAATCCACACCAGATTGGTGAACAGCATGATGACACAAGCCGCGACGGTAAACGCGATCTTGATCACGCTGGTGCAGGCGGTTCGTCCCATCAGCCACAGCGCCCAGGCGATGATGGAAACGGCAGCCAGCTTCAATCCGTGCACCAGTGCCACGGGGAGCCCGCTGTCGAACAGATTGGTGCCGACGCCCAGACCGATCATCAAAATCGCCGAGGGGGCGGTAAACCCCAACCAGGCCGCCAGACCGCCAGGAATGCGCCCACGCAACATGCCGATGGCGATTCCGACTTGGGTTGACATGGGACCCGGCAGAAATTGACACAGAGCGATCAAATCCTGGAACTGGTCGCCGTCGATCCATTTGCGCCGCTCGACAAACTCGGTGCGAAAGTATCCAATATGCGCCACAGGCCCACCGAAGGCGGTCAGACCAAGGGTCAGGAAAACGGTGAATATATGCCACGGCGAGGAAGAGGCCGGCTGGTCGGGGTTCGAAATGCTCATACGCTCAGAGGGTTTAACCATGGATGTGACAGGGCGGTATTAAGCGATGCCTCACTATTGCGATATTGCGCCAGGACACCCCTGGCACGGGCCGTATCATGATAGCGAGTACGGGTTCCCCGTGCGCGATGATTCGGTGCTGTTCGAACGCCTGGTGTTGGAGATCAATCAGGCCGGTTTGAGCTGGCTTACTATTCTGAAAAAACGTGAAGGGTTTTACGCGGCCTATGACGGGTTCGACATCGATCGTGTCGCTGGCTATGGCGACCGTGACACCCAACGGTTGCTATCCGATGCTGGAATCATCCGCAACCGTCTGAAGGTCGCTGCGGCGATCCATAACGCCCAATGTTTGCAGGAAATCCGCCAGAGTCATGGCAGCTTTGGCAATTGGCTAGACGGCCATCACCCGTTGCCCAAGGACGACTGGGTGAAATTGTTCAAGAAAACTTTCCGCTTTACCGGGGGCGAGATCACCGGCGAGTTCCTGATGAGCACGGGCTATCTGCCCGGCACCCACCGCGAGAACTGCCCAGTATTCGCGGAAATCGCCGCGTTACAGCCCCCATGGCAACAAAAGTCCTAGCTAGTTACCCATTCATTAACGGCTTCAGAGCTACACTTTGCCAATGCGAACCTTGCCGATAGCCTTACTTTTTCTCTGGGGCGTGACAGTCGCCGCGTCGGCGCAAACAACCGTGCGGATCAGCGAGCAGGATTGTAGTCAATTAACGCTGCACGTCGCATCGAGCGACACCAATTTCCAACCGGGTGTCGACGTGAATGGCAATACGGTGACGCCGGCGGATCTCAACAGCGGCGGACAAATTCCAGCACCCGATGCGATTAGCATTCCCCTGACTCTCGATCTCGCCAGCCGCTTGGGGATACCGCCGGAAGGCAATGCCGACTATCTGGCGCGCCCGGTGATCGGCGATGTGGTGGTGACCGGCGACGGCCGCGTTACCTTCAACGGCACCCCGCTGACCAGTGAGACCCAGCACGAACTGGCGCAACAATGTCAACAGGTCGCCAACGCGCGTTAGCGCGATCAAAGTATTTCAAGCTTCCAGCAGAAATTTTGGTGGTCCCGCGCCGCCGAGAACCTACGTTATCGTGTTAGCGTCAGCAGCGATAATTCGGGGTCTTGGAGATTTCTATGAGCGTTCTAAACTCCACATCTAGCGGGGAAGACATCGCCGCGACCGGCATTCCGCGCCGTCTGGTGCAGGCATTCCGCAGGGCGGAACTTACCGGCTTGAAACAGGCCGCTATCGCTCGCGCCATAGCGCTAACAATCATTCTCTTTTGGCTGTTCGCACTGTTACGCGGCGCAGCCTGGTTCTACGTACCGGCATTTGTTGTTTTCGCCGCCATCCCAGCAGTCCACTACGCACTCGCCCGCGGGCCCTATTCGCGCGCTTGGCACGGATATCTATTCTTCGCGCTCGACGCCGCTCTGTTGACCTTCACTCTGTTGTTTCCCAATCCACTGCTCGAGCAACCATGGCCCGAGCCGGTGTTATTTCGCTTCGGCAATTTCCTGTATTTCTTCGTCCTGCTGGCGTTGGTTTCGTTGAGCTATTCGCCGCGCTTGATGATTTGGGCGGGTCTAATTAGCGTTTCCTGTTGGGCGGTGGCCACACGGTTTGTCGCCGAACTGCCCGGAACAACGACGCAGATACCGCCCTTATCCGACCCCGTCGCGCGGCTCGAGCGGTTTCTCGACCCGCAATATCTGTCGCTCAATCTGCGGATACAGGAAGCCGTGGTCCTGCTATTGGTCGCCAGCATTTTGGCGCTCAGCGTCTCACGCTCGCGCCAATTGGCAATCCGGGTGGTAACGGCAGCACGCGAACGCACGAACCTTGCGCGCTATTTCCCGCCAAATATCGTCGACCAATTGGCTGAGGCCGATAATCCCTTCCGCACCGTGCGCACCCAATCTGTGGCCGTGCTGTTTGCGGATATGGTTGGCTTCACCCATATGGCCGAGCAGGTCAGTCCGCAAGAGATCGTCGAATTGCTGCGCGCCTATCACCGACGGACCGAGCGGATCGTCTTCGAGAATAACGGCACCCTCGACAAGTATCTTGGCGACGGCGTCATGGCGACTTTCGGCACGCCGGTGGAAAGCGTCGACGACGCCGGTAACGCGCTGGCCTGCGCGCGCGAATTGATCGCCGAGATCGCCGATTGGAACAAACTGCGCCAGGCTTCCGGCTTTCCGACGGTTCGCCTATCGATCGGGGTTCATTACGGCGCGGTGGTTCGCGGCGATATCGGCACCGAACGGCGGCTCGAATATGCGGTACTCGGTGACACCGTAAACGTTACCTCGCGCTTGGAAGAACTCACCCGAACCCTCGACTGCTCGATCGTCGCCAGCGACGCGCTGATCACTCAGGTGCGGGCCAGCGGCAATCCGCGAAACGACGCCTTGCTCGACGGTTTCACCAAGCGCGAACCTCAACGTCTACGGGGACGCGAGGCCTATACTGAGATATGGTCCTACGGAGCCGCGTAGACGGCGCCACCGGATGGTTCTATCTGGGTCGATACTGATCTATTGTCGCCGCGATTCGGGCGGATAGCGTACAGTCCGGTTCGATAATTTAGCGACAGAGAGACGAAGATGCGGCGCACCCAGTTGTTTTTGCCGACCCTGAAGGAAAACCCGGCAGAGGCGCAGATCGTCTCGCACCGGCTGATGCTGCGCGCTGGCATGGTGCGCCAGTCCGCCGCTGGGATTTATTCGTGGCTGCCGGCGGGTTACCGGGTGTTGCAAAAGATCAGCCAGATTGTGCGCGAAGAGCAGGACGCCACCGGCGCGCAGGAGGTCTTGATGCCGACCATCCAGTCGGCGGATATGTGGCGCAAGTCGGGCCGTTACGACGATTATGGCAAGGAGATGCTGCGCATTAACGATCGCCACGATCGCGACATGCTGTTCGGCCCAACCGCCGAAGAGGTCATCACCGACATTGTCGCCAACGAGATCAACAGCTACCGCGACCTGCCGAAGAACCTCTACAATATTCAATGGAAGTTCCGCGACGAGGTGCGGCCGCGCTTCGGCGTCATGCGCGGGCGTGAGTTTCTGATGAAGGATAATTATTCCTTCGATCTGAACTATGACAGCGCGCGCCATTCCTACAACAAGATGTTCGTGGTCTATCTGCGCACTTATGCGCGTCTGGGGCTCCAGGCCATTCCCATGGCCGCCGACACCGGCCCGATCGGCGGCGATCTCAGCCATGAGTTCATCATCCTCGCCGAGACCGGGGAAAGCGAAGTGTTCTGCGACAAGGCGATGCTCGATCTCGATGCGCCGGGTGCGGAGGTCGATTTCGACACTGACCTACAGCCGCTGGTCGACCGCTGGACGTCATACTACGCCGCCACCGACGAAAAGCATGACGCGGCGGCTTGTCCCGTAGCCGCCGATGATCTGGTCACCGCGCGCGGCATCGAGGTTGGCCACATTTTCTATTTCGGCACGAAATATTCGAAACCGCTCGGCGCGGTGGTGCAGGGGCCGGATGGTAATCAAATTACCCTGGAGATGGGCTCCTACGGCATCGGTGTCTCGCGACTGGTCGGCGCCATCATCGAAGCTTCGCACGATGACGATGGCATCATATGGCCCGAAGCCGTGGCGCCGTGGAGCGTCGGGCTAATCAACCTCAAGGTCGGCGACGATGAATGCGACGCGGTCTGCGACGCGCTCTACGGAGAAGCGAAACGGGCAGGGGTCGACATGCTCTATGACGATCGTGACGAACGCGCCGGCGGCAAATTCGCCGATATGGACTTGATCGGCTTGCCCTGGCAGCTAGCGGTCGGGCCGCGCGGCCTGAAAGACGGCATCGTTGAACTGAAATGCCGCGCCGATGGTGAGCGTTCAACGATGCCGATTGACGACGCAAAGACTTGGATCGCCGGAAAGGCCGCCGCCTAGTGTTTGCGCCGATTGAATGGATGATCGCCGGACGCTATGTCCGCGCGCGGCGCACCGAAGGGTTTATCTCGGTCATCGCCCTGATCTCCTTTCTCGGCATCATGCTCGGCGTCGGAGCGTTGATCATCGTCTTGTCGGTCCAGAACGGTTTGCGCGCCGAATTGGTCAAAAGCGTCCTGGGTTTTAAGGGACATATCACCGTTATCGCGGCGGGGGGCGGCGAGCTGGGCGATTATGCGGCCGTTGCTGAGCGAATACGCCAGGCCGACGGCATCGCATCGGTCACGCCACTGGTCGAGGGCCAGATTCTAGCCGCTCATGCCGGCCGCTCGTCGGGCGCGCTGGTCCGCGGCCTCACCAAAGCTGATCTAAAAGTACGCCGGCTCGTGGCCGAGAATATCAAACAAGGCACGCTGGAGACCTTCAACGGCAATAACGCGATCCTTATCGGCAGCCGCCTGGCGTTGCATCTCGGCGCCGTTGTAGGCGACAAAATTACCCTGGTCTCGCCCAATGGCACGATTACTGCCTTTGGCACCGTACCGCGCATGCAGGCCTATACGATTGTCGGCATCTTCGAAGTGGGTCATTTCCAGTTCGACCGCAGTTTCATATTCATGCCCCTGGAGGCCTCACAGAAGTATTTTCGCCTGAATGAGGGCGTTTCCTTACTCGAAGTGTTTGTCGACGATCCCGATGCCTTGCGCGGCCCCCGACAGGCGGTGCTCAGCGCCTTGGGGCCAAATCAACGGTTTTTCGACTGGCAGCAGGAAAACCGCACTATTTTCAACGCACTCCAGGTGCAGAAGAACGTCATGTTCTTGATCGTGACGCTGATAATTCTGGTCGCCTCCCTCAACATCGTCTCCAGCCTGGTCATGTTGGTGAAGGATAAGGGTTCGGCGATCGCCATTTTGCGCACGGTCGGCGCGCCGCGCGGCATGATCATGCGGATATTCTTGATCGCCGGCACCAGTATCGGCTTTGCCGGCACATTGGTCGGCGTGATCGGCGGTCTGCTCATCACCAATAACATCGCCAGCATCCAAGCTTTTCTAGAGGGATTGTCGGGCACCGAACTGATGTCGGCCGAAGTCTTTTTCTTCAGCCAACTGCCATCCGAGGTCGACCCCGGCGAAGTCGTCATGATCGCCGCCATGTCACTGGGGCTCTCCGTTCTGGCCACGTTATATCCAAGCTGGCGGGCCGCGCGCCTCGATCCAGTTGAGGCGCTACGCTATGAGTGAGGCGGCATTGGCGCTCGATAATGTCGTCCGCACCTTCAACCAGGGTGGCGAGACTGAACTTGAAGTGCTACGCGGCGCCTCTCTGAGTGTCATGCCGGGCGAGATGGTAGCTCTGGTAGGTCCGTCGGGCGCCGGAAAATCGACGCTGCTGCATGCTGCTGGCCTGCTGGAATCGCCGCAGTCCGGCGAGGTCTTAATCGACGGCGAGGCCTGTGGAAAACTTGATGATGCGAAGCGCACCCGGCTGCGCCGTAACCAGCTTGGTTTTGTCTATCAGTCGCACCACTTGCTGCCGGAATTCTCGGCCCGGGAAAATGTCGTATTGCCGCAGATGATTGCCGGCACCTCCCGACGCGATGCCGGGGCGCGGGCCGACGAACTGCTCGCCTCGGTCGGCTTGAGCGAACGGGCGAACCACCGGCCCGGCAAGATGAGCGGCGGCGAACAGCAACGCGTCGCGATTGTCCGCGCGCTGGCCAACAATCCGACCGTTCTGATCGCCGACGAACCGACGGGTAATCTCGACCCCGAGACCGCCGACGGGGTGTTCGAGCAATTGCTCACCCTGGTTCGCACCCAAAAGCTCGCGGCCCTGATGGCGACCCATAACATGGCGCTGGCCGCCCGTATGGACCGTACCCTGTCCTTGCGCAACGGGCAGATTTCCTCCACCGAAACCTAGGCTTTTCCACAAACCGGGGCGATGTCGAATCGTACCCGGCGACGGTAAGCTGGCGGTCGGAGGATAAATTTCGATGCAAGCTGAGTTCGTCCATCTACGCGTCCATTCGGCCTATTCCCTGGCCGAAGGGGCGGTGCGGATTCCTGAAATCGCCGGCTTGTGCAAAAAGCATGACATGCCGGCCGTCGCGGTCACCGACACCGCCAATCTGTTCGGCGCGCTGGAATTCGCCATGGCCGCAGCCAAGGAGGGCGTGCAGCCGATCATCGGTTGTCAGCTCTCGATCATGGCCGATGAAGACAAGGTCGCGGAGGCGGTCTCGTCGAATGCCCAGCAACAGGGCGCCTCGATCGGCGAGCTAGTGGTTCTGGTCCAGTCGGAGAGCGGCTACCGCAATCTTCTCCATCTGGTCAGCCAGTCCTACGCCACCGAAGATCCACTGCGGCGCGCGCAATTGACCATGAGCGATATCGCCGATCACACCGAGGGGTTGATCGCGCTGACCGGCGGCGTTAACGGCGAGGTGGGGCGACTGCTCGCCAATGGACAGCGGCAGGCCGGTGAGGCGGCGCTGAAGTCACTGTCCGACCTGTTTCCCGACCGACTGTACGTGGAACTCCAGCGCCATGGCCTCGACAGCGAAGCGCGGCTCGAGACCGTATTAATCGACCTGGCTTACGCCAATGACCTGCCCCTGGTCGCGACCAACGAGGTGTTCTTCACCGATGTCGACATGTACGAAGCGCACGATGCTTTGCTGTGCATTTCGCAAAGTGCCTATGTCTCGCAGGCCGATCGCCGCCGGGTGACGCCTGAGCATCGTTTCAAATCGGCCGCCGAAATGCGCGCGCTGTTCGCCGACTTGCCGGAAGCCATCGACAACACCATCGTTATCGCCCGGCGCTGCGCCTTCATGCCATCGGCCAGCCAGCCCATGCTGCCACCTTTCGAGACCGGAACCGATGTCGACGAGAATACCGAGCTGCGCCATCAGGCCGAGGCCGGCTTGGAAGACCGGCTGGCGCACCATGTCTACGACGACACAATGGACGCGACAGCGCGGGAAGAGGCTGGGCAACCCTATAAGGAACGTCTGAAGTTTGAACTGCAAGTCATTGAAGACATGGGATATCCGGGATATTTCCTCATCGTCTCCGACTTCATCAAATGGTCCAAAGCCAACGACATCGCCGTCGGACCAGGCCGCGGGTCGGGCGCCGGATCGGTGGTCGCCTGGGCGCTCACCATCACCGACCTCGATCCACTGCGTTGGGGTCTATTCTTCGAACGCTTCCTCAACCCGGAACGCGTGTCGATGCCTGACTTCGACATCGACTTCTGCCAGGAGCGCCGCGATGAGGTGATCCACTATGTGCAAGAACGCTATGGCTACGACCGGGTGGCGCAGATCATCACCTTTGGCAAACTGCAGGCCCGCGCCGTCGTGCGTGACGTTGGCCGGGTGTTGGAGATGCCCTACGGCCAGGTCGACCGCATTGCCAAACTGGTGCCGGCCAACCCCGCAAATCCGGTATCGCTGCAGCAGGCCCTCGACACCGAACCGCAACTGAAAGAGCTGCGCAACAGCGACGAGAACGTCGCCCATCTGCTCGATCTGGCGCTAAAACTCGAAGGCCTGTACCGCAATTCCTCGACCCACGCCGCCGGCGTGGTGATCGGCGACCGGGCGCTGGAAGAGACCATCCCGCTTTACCGCGATCCCCGCTCGGAAACCCTGGCGACCCAGTTCTCGATGAAATATGTCGAGCTGGCGGGCCTGGTTAAATTCGATTTTCTCGGTCTAAAAACCCTCGATGTCCTGCAAAAAGCGGTCAAGCTTCTGGCCAACCGGGATATCGTCATCGATTTAGAGAGCCTGCCGCTGGACGATGCGGCGACCTTCGAAATGCTCACCCGCGGCGACACGACCGGGGTGTTCCAGTGTGAATCTTCCGGTGTGCGTGACGTCTTGCGTAAGCTCCGGCCCGACCGGTTCGAAGACATCATCGCCGTTGTCGCGCTCTATCGGCCGGGCCCGATGGACAATATCCCCAGTTACATCAACCGCAAGCACGGCACCGAGACAGTCGACTATCTGCACGACGATCTCGAGGCTTGCCTGAGCGAGACCTACGGCATTCCAATCTACCAGGAACAGGTCATGCAGATGGCCCAGACCTTGGCCGGGTTTACCCTGGGCGGCGCCGACTTGCTGCGCCGCGCCATGGGCAAGAAGATCAAGGAGGAGATGGACGCTCAGCGCGATGATTTCGTGTCCGGCGCCAAAGAACGCGATGTCGACGAAGCCACTGCTATTCGCATCTTCGAGACCATCGCCAAGTTCGCCGGTTACGGCTTCAACAAAGCCCACGCCGCCGCTTATGCGCTGATCGCCTACCAGACGGCCTATCTGAAAGCCAACTACCCGGTGGAGTTCTTTGCCGCGTCGATGACCCTGGACATGGGCAATACCGACAAGCTGGCGCTCTACCAGCAGGAACTGGAACGCCAGAGCATTATTCTGCTGCCGCCGGACATTAATCGCTCCGAAGTGGAGTTTTCGGTGGAAACCACCGACAATCCGGATCCCGACGGGGACGCACAGCAGGTCGGCGCAATCCGCTATGCGCTTGCCGCCATTAAGGGCGTGGGCCCGGCGGCGATGGAGTTGGTGGTCCGCGAGAGCCACGATAACGGCCCGTTCCAGGGGGTTTTCGACGTCGCCGGCCGGGTCGACCCCCAGGCGTTGAACAAGCGGCTGTTGGAGCATTTGGTCGCCGCCGGCGCCTTTGACAGCCTCGACGGCAACCGCGCCCAGGTCTTCCTTGGCATCGATCGTATCTTGGGCCACGCCCATGCCCAGAACGCCGATCGCCAGAGCGGGCAGTTCAGTCTGTTGGGCGACAGCCAGTCCGGCGGGGTGGCCGATGCGCCGCGTTTGCAACCGGTCGACGATTGGCCCCAGGTCGAACGTCTCGAACGCGAGTTGGACGCGGTCGGATTTTATCTGTCGGCCCATCCTCTCGATGAATATGCCAGCGCTTTGGAACGCCTGGGCGTGCCGCGCTACGATAATCTGGCCGACACGGTCGCGGCTAACGGCGGGACCATGATCGTCATGCTCGCCGGCACCGTCCTCAACATCCAGCACCGCACCTCACAGCGTGGCAGCCGGTACGCCTTCATCCAGCTCTCCGACGCATCCGGCGCCTACGAAGTCACCGCCTTTTCCGAAGTGCTGGCGGCCAATCGCGAGATGCTGGAAAGCGGTAAGCCGATCCTGCTGCAGGTGGCGGCGCGCCTCGAGGAAGGACAACTTCGCCTGACCGTCCAGTCGGTACGCGACATCGACGCCGCCGCGGCTTCGGCCCCGATGGTGATCAAAATCTGGGTCGACGATCCGGAGCCGCTACCAACCCTGAAATCGATCATCGACCGGGAAGCCAGCGGCGAAAACGGCAACAAGGGCAGGGGGCGGATCAGCCTGATGATCCCGTCGGCCGACCGCGAAGTCGAAGTACGCCTCGACGGCGCCTATATGTGCACCCCCCAGGTCCGCGCCGCCATCCGCGCCATTCCCGGAGTGATCGAAGTGCAAGAGGCGTGACGCGGCGCGCTAGATGACGCCCCAAATTGGATGGCCTATAGTTGGGGTCGGACAGCAAGGGGATATGCCCATGTCGACCAAATTAACAGATAAGACCGCAGCCGAATCCGCCGACCGGCCCATGGCGACGGGCAAACCCCTGTTCGAGGATGACATGACCCGCATCACCCATTGGACCATGAACCCGGGTGAGCAGACCGGCTGGCATAGCCATGATTGCGACTATGTCGTTGTGCAACTCTCGGGCGGGCGTTTGCATCTCGATTACGCCGACGGCACGGAACGCGAAGTCGACTATGCGCCGGGGGGCACCTTGAGTGGATCGGCGTCGATCGAACACAACGCCATCAGCGTCGGCGACGAGGCTATCGTCTCGATCGAAATCGAGTACAAGAATAAATAACGAAACGGGGGGACGGGATACCCATGTCGACAAAACTCATGGAAAAAACCGCGGCGGAGGCGACTGACCGTCCGCTGGCGTCCTACGAGACGCTGCTCGATGACGAGCGGACCTGCATCACCCTATTCACCCTGAAGCCCGGCGAGCAAACCGGCTGGCACAGGCACGAATTTGACTATGTGGCGGTCCAGCAATCGCAAGGCCGGCTGCACCTGGATTATGCCGACGGTTCGGTGCGCGAAATCGATTACACGCCCGGCGTCGCCTTGCCGGTAAAAGCGCCGGTCGAGCACAACGCCATCAATGTTGGCGATGTCGATATCATAGCCTTGGAGATCGAGTATAAAACCTAACCCTCATGGGGTAACAATCGGGAGAACATCATGTCCCAGCATCTTTTGAAAAAGACCGAAGACGAAATTCCGGCCGCGCAGCAAAGCCACTACGAAATCCTGCTCGACAACGACACCACCCGGATCACCTTCCACCGCATCCGCCCCGGCGAGCAGTCGGGCTGGCATATCCACGATACGAACTATGTGGGCTACCACATCGAAGCGGCAAAGCTGCAATATGAGCGCGCCGACGGCTCGGTCGGCGAGATCCAGTCCGAGCCCGGCAAATCGTTCTTCTACGATGTCGGCGATGGTTTTGAACACAACGTCACCAATATCGGCGATACCGACATGGTCGCGCTCGAGATCGAGTACAAAAAGGGCTGACAGCCCCGGAGGCGATCGGGGACCAACCAAGGCTTGCATTTAAGGCCTGAGACCGCTATCACCCGTCGCGCGCAGGGGTTTTGCCCCTAAAGCGCAAATTCACATGCAGGATTTGCGGCTGAATGGGGAGACATCCCATAACAGTCGCTCCGGTGCCCTTCAACGGGCCACGTCCTGCAGAGGCTTAACCGGAGAAGGAGAGACCACCGATGGCGGTCCCGACGTTTACCATGCGTCAGCTATTGGAAGCTGGCGTCCATTTTGGCCACCACACGCGCCGATGGAACCCGAAGATGGAGCAATACATCTTCGGCACCCGTAATAAAGTTCATATTATCGATCTGCAACAGACCGTGCCGATGCTCTATGCGGCGCTCAACACCACCCGCGACATCGCGGCCGGTGGTGGGCGAGTGCTGTTTGTCGGCACCAAGCGCGCGGCCAGCGACATCGTCGCGGATTCGGCGCGCAAATGCGGTCAGTACTATGTCAATCACCGTTGGTTGGGCGGCATGTTGACCAACTGGAAGACCATTTCCCACTCGATCAAGACCCTGCGTGATCTGGAATCCCATTTGGGCTCCGACGAAAGCGGCGGCTTGACCAAGAAAGAGCTGCTCAATCTGACGCGCCAGCGCGATAAGCTGGACCTGGCGCTGGGCGGCATCAAGGAAATGGGCGGGCGGCCCGATATGCTGGTGGTGATCGACACCAACAAGGAAGAGATCGCCATCGCCGAGGCCAAAAAGCTCGGCATTCCGATTGCTGCCGTGGTCGATTCGAACTCAAACCCCAACAATATCGACTTCCCGATTCCCGGCAATGACGACGCCATGCGCGCCATTCAGCTCTATTGTGATCTGTTCGCCGGCGCCGTCCTCGATGGCCTGCAGCAGGAGATGACAACCAGCGGAGTCGATGTCGGTGAAGCCGAAGCACCGCCAGAGGAGAATCTCGCCGCCGTCGAACCGGAAGCCGCGGTAGCAGAGGCGGCTGCGGAACCGGCCGCGGAAGCTTCGGCTGAAGAGGCCGCACCAGCAGAAGCGGCAACAATCGAGGCGGCTGCAGCGGATCCCGAGCCGGCAAAAGACTCAGCATAATTTTGAGTTTTATCTCAAAGCGTTATTAACAGTATCTCAGATGGAGAATGAATATGGCTGATGTCACTGCTGCAGCCGTGAAGGCGCTGCGTGAGCAGTCCGGCGCCGGCATGATGGATTGTAAGTCGGCGCTGGTCGAAACCGATGGCGATATGGACGCGGCAATGGATTTGCTGCGCACCAAGGGGCTGTCCGCTGCCGCGAAGAAAGCCGGCCGCGCCGCCTCAGAAGGGCTTATCGGGCTGAAGACAGCGGGCACCAAGGGCACGTTGGTCGAGGTTAATTCCGAGACCGACTTCGTGGCGCGCAACGAGACCTTTCAATCCTTTGTCGGCACGGTCACCGCAATCGCCCAAGATATCGGCGGCGATTTCGATGCTCTCAAAGCGGCGCCCTACCCGAATAGCGACCGCACGGTCGAGGAAGAGGCAGTACAGATGGTCGCCACCATCGGTGAGAATATCAGCCTGCGTCGCTCCACCAGCCTGGAAGTCACCAACGGTTTCGTCGCTCAGTATGTCCATAACCGGGTCGCCGATGGCCTCGGCAAGATCGGCGTTATCGTCGCGCTCGAATCTGACGCGCCGGCCGACAAGCTGGCCGAGATCGGTAAAAATTTGGCGATGCATATCTGCTCGGCCGACCCTCAGTCGATCGATATTGCCTCGCTCGATCCTGCGGTGCTGGAACGCGAACGGAAGATCCTTTCTGACCAAGCTCGTGAATCTGGTAAACCCGAGGAAATCGTGGAAAAGATGGTCGAAGGACGTTTACGTAAGTACTACGAAGAAAGCGTCCTGCTCGAACAGGTCTACGTCCTCGACACGGATACCAAGGTTGGCAAGGCCGTCGAGGCCGCCGCTAAAGATGCTGGCGCGGATATCAAGGTCGCGGGTTATGTGCGCTACAATCTGGGCGAAGGGCTCGAGCAAAAAGAAGATGATTTCGCCGAGGAAGTTGCCCGTCTAAGCAACTAGCCCTGGCGGTTATCCACCGACCACAGCCCCCGGAACAGCATCGTGGCTTGATCCTGCGCGGGATATGCGGCTAACAAGGGTTTCCGCGGCGTCAGTTGGCGCTCGAGTCGCCGGGTAACGTGGTACCCGGCGGTCTCTCACCTTTGGCTCTACAGATCGCTTCCTATGACAACGCCACCAAACTATCGCCGGGTCCTGCTCAAAATATCCGGCGAGGTATTGATGGGCGACCAGGAATTCGGCCTCGATCCAAAGACCGTCTCACGTATCGCCGAAGACGTTCACGAAGTCTGCAAGAGCGGCGTTCAGCTGTGTCTGGTGGTTGGCGGCGGTAATATCTTCCGCGGCATCTCTGGCGCCGCGGCTGGTATGGATCGCGCCAACGCCGACTTTATGGGCATGCTGGCGACCGTTATCAACGCACTCGCCCTGCAGAACGCGCTGGAAAACCTTGGCGTCGATACCCGTGTGCAATCGGCCATTCCCATGTCGACTGTCTGCGAGCCCTATATCCGCCGGCGCGCGGTGCGGCACATGGAACGCAACCGGGTCGTTATCTTCGCCGCCGGCACCGGCAACCCGTATTTCACGACAGACACGGCCGCAGCCCTGCGGGCGTCTGAGATGGCCTGCGACTGTCTGTTGAAAGGCACCAAGGTGGACGGGGTCTATTCCGCCGATCCGGCGACCGATCCGGACGCCGAACGCTATGAGAAACTCAGCCATTTTGATGTCTTGCGGCAAGATCTCAACGTCATGGACGCCGCGGCGATCACACTTTGCCGTGAAAACAACATTCCGATATTGATATTTTCGATACAGAATAAGGGCGAGGTGAATAGGGTCATCACAGGCGACGGCCGTTTCACGCTAGTTGAGGGAGGATAATCAGGTGTCAGCAGATCCAGCCGATCTTATGCGCCGTATGGACGGCGCGCTTGAAGCATTGCGAAAAGAGTTTTCAGGCCTGCGCACGGGACGGGCCTCCACCGCCTTGCTGGAAAACATCAATGTCGATGCTTATGGCACGTCCATGCCGATGAACCAGGTCGGTTCGATCAGCGTGCCCGAGCCACGTATGCTCACCGTGCAGGTCTGGGACAATTCGCTGATTAAAGAAGCGGAGAAGGCCATCCGGGATTCAGATCTCGGCCTCAATCCGCAGACCGAGGGAAATCTCATCCGGGTGCCGCTACCGGATCTGAGCGAAGAACGCCGTGTCGAACTGACGAAGGTCGCCGCGAAATTCGGCGAACAAGCCCGTGTCGCCGTTCGTAATGTCCGCCGCGACGGCATGGATACCTTAAAAAAGAACGAGAAAGACGGTGAAATTTCGCAGGACGAGCAGCGTGCGCGCGGAGACGATATTCAAAAGCTCACCGACGACCATATTGAAATGATCGACAAATTGCTCGCCGAGAAAGAGCAGGAGATCCTGCAGGTCTAACCCCATGACCGTGACCGAGTTAGCGCAACAGCGCATCCCCAGACACATCGCCGTCATTATGGACGGCAACGGCCGCTGGGCGAAGTCACGCGGCATGCCGCGCACGGACGGACACCGGCGCGGCATCGATGCGGTCAAGCGCACCGTCGAGGCATCCGGCGCGTTGGGTGTGGAATATCTCACCCTGTTTGGCTTTAGCTCGGAGAACTGGAAACGCCCGACCGGCGAGGTCGACGATCTGATGTGGCTGCTCCGGCGGTTTCTGCAAAGCGAAACCGCGCGCATGCACGAAAACAATGTGCGCATTCGCGTCATCGGTGATCGGGCAACATTCTCCAGCGATATTGTGCGATTGATCGAACATTCCGAGCAAATGACATCGGACAACGATGGCCTTCATCTAACCGCGGCGCTGAGCTATGGCGGACGCCAGGAGATCGTCACGGCGGTCCGCGCCTTGGCGCAAGACGTGGCGGCGGGCCGCGTATCACCCGACGACATCGACGATGACGGTTTCGCGGGCTATCTGGCGACCGCCGACATACCCGACCCCGATCTGCTGATCCGCACCAGCGGCGAACAGAGAATTAGCAATTTTCTGCTCTGGCAGATCGCCTATACCGAGCTGGTTTTCTGCGATGTGCTATGGCCCGATTTCAGCCGGGATCATCTGGAATCGGCGATCCAGGAATTCAACGGCCGCGAACGTCGCTACGGCGCGGTCGCCGGGTAATCTGTCATGGCCATGTCGGGGGACGTTAAACCGCCGACGGATCGGGTAAAGTCAAAGCCCGAGCTGTTCTTGCGTGTTATCACCGCCCTTGTCCTGATACCGGTCGTCCTGGCGGCCGCCTGGGCCGGCGGTATTTGGTTTGCGCTATTGATTGCCCTGGTGATTGGCCTGGGCGGCCATGAATGGACGCGCCTCTGCAATCTCGATCGTCGGACCAATCTGCTTCTTCTGGCGTTGCTGGGCCCGGCATTGGCGGGTGCGTTCATGGTGTTCGGCCCGTTCGCCGGGTTACTGGTTCTGCTGGGTGCAATTTGCATCACCGGCGCGGCCCATGCCGATAAACGCATTTGGCCGATTGGCGGGCTCGCTTATCTCGGGTTTCCCGCACTGGCGATCCTCATCCTACGGTTCGACCCACAATCTGGTCTGGAAGCCCTCATATTCCTATTCGCCATCGTCTGGCTTACCGATATCGGCGCCTATGCCGTCGGCCGCCTGATCGGCGGGCCGAAGCTGGCGCCAGCGATCAGCCCCGGCAAGACTTGGGCAGGCGCAATCGGCGGCCTTCTGTTCGCGGTGGCGGGCGCGCTTGGCGGCGCCGGATTTATGACGATCCAATTACCCCTGGGAGCCATCGCGCTGGCGCTTATTCTGTCAGTAGCTACACAATGTGGTGATTTGCTCGAATCCTGGTTTAAACGGCGCTTCGGTAAGAAAGACTCCGGGACGATCATGCCGGGCCATGGTGGTATACTCGACCGAATCGATGGCCTGCTGTTTGCGGCTCCCACGATGGTCATCATCATCGTTATCCAGCGAGGAACGGTGCCTTTATGGCCCTAACCGATACCGAAGACCTTACGCAGCGCCAGGTGGCACCGCGTCGCGTTACCGTGCTCGGTGCCACCGGCTCGGTCGGCTGCAGTACTGTCGACCTGCTAGCGCGCAACCGTGATCGCTTTGACGTCGTGGCGCTGACCGCCAATACCAATGTCGCGTTGCTTGCCGAACAGGCGCGCTTGCTGAACGCCGAGGCCGCCATCATCGGCGACCCCGACAAGCGCGACGATCTGCGCGACGCCCTACAAGGGTCAGACATTGAGGTGATGGCCGGCGAAGCGGCAATCATCGAAGCGGCGAGCCGACCGGCGGATATCGTGGTGGCCGCGATTGTTGGCGCTGCCGGGCTGCGGCCCGCGCTGGCGGCAAGTCAACAAGGTTCGATCGTCGCCATCGCCAACAAAGAATGCCTGGTCTGCGCCGGCGACTTGGTGATGGCCGAGGTCGAACGGTCGGGGGCGACGCTGCTACCGGTCGATTCCGAACATAATGCGATATTCCAGGTCTTCGAAACCGGCAATGCATCGGAAGTCGAACGCCTGATTCTGACCGCCTCGGGAGGTCCGTTTCGAACCTGGACCCGTGATGAGATGGCGACGGCTTCGCCGGCACAGGCGGTCGCCCACCCCAATTGGGATATGGGCCGCAAAATCTCGGTCGATTCCGCAACGCTGATGAACAAGGGATTAGAGCTGATCGAAGCGGCCTACCTCTTTCCCATCCCAGCCGACAGGATCGAGATCCTGGTCCACCCGCAGTCGGTTGTGCATTCCATGGTCGCTTATGTGGATGGCTCGGTCCTGGCACAGCTTGGCAGCCCCGACATGCGCACGCCGATCGCCTACACCCTATCTTGGCCGGAACGCATGGCGGCGCCGGTAAATAGATTGAATTTGGCTGAAATTGGCCAGCTCTCCTTCGAGGAACCCGATTTGGAGCTGTTTCCCGCGTTGACACTGGCGCGCACGGCGTTAACGCGCGGTAATGGAAGCCCCGCTATATTGAACGCCGCAAATGAAGTGGCGGTGGCGAGCTTTCTTGATGAAAAGGTCGGTTTTCTCGAAATCGCGGCAATTGTTGAAGAAACGCTGGATCGCGTCGCAATCCAGCCAATTGGCTCGTTCGACGACTTTGAACAGCTCGACGCGGAAGCGCGGCGGGTCGCGCAAACCCTTGTAAAGTCACGGTTCTAACGCTATCTGCAAATTCAGCTTGGAAATCGGGCGAGTTTACAAAACGTAAAGACTTAACCTGCTAGTGGAGTATTCATGGGCGGCATAATAGTCACGATATTTTGGTTTCTGGTCGTTTTGACACCGCTCGTGTTCGTTCACGAATTCGGCCACTACTGGTTTGCCCGGCGTAACGGCGTGCGCGTCGAGACATTCTCCGTTGGCTTCGGCAGAGAGCTGTTCGGCTGGAACGATAGCCACGGAACCCGCTGGAAATTCAGCCTCATTCCGTTCGGCGGCTATGTAAAAATGTTCGGCCAAAGCGATATTGGCCCGGACGAAGACGGCTCCGAGCTAACGCCTGAAGAAAAGGCGGTTTCGTTCTCGCACAAGCGACTCGGTCAGAAAGCCGCCATTGTCGCCGCCGGACCGTTCGCCAACATCATTTTCGCCATCGTAATTTTTATCATCACCTTCGCCACGGTTGGCCAGGGTTTCACTCCGGCGCGCATCACCGAGGTTCTGCCGGATACCCCGGCAGAGGCCGCAGGATTTCAGGCCGGCGATTTATTCGTCGAGGTGGCCGGGCGGAGAGTGGAGCGGTTTGAGGAAGTACAGCTAATCGTAAGCCTTCATCCTGAATTGCCCATCACCGTTGTGGTCGACCGTAACGGCGAGGAAGTAATCATACAGGTAACCCCGAGGGCCGAAGTCGAGGCCGACCCGCTGGGCGGTGAACAACGCCGCGGCCTGATTGGGGTGCGCGGCACCGAACGCGAGTTTCAGCGCCATAATCCACTGGAGGCGACTTGGCAAGCCTTGCGTGAAACGGGCCGCATGATATCGCTGACCGCGACCTCGATTAACCAAATGTTCGCCGGCGACCGCAGCGCGACGGAGCTTGGCGGACCGATTCGCATCGCCCAAATGTCGGACAGTGCGGCCAGCAGTCCGACCTCGTTAATATTCTTTGCGGCCTTCCTATCGATCAATCTGGGCCTGATAAATTTACTCCCTATCCCTTTGTTAGATGGCGGACATCTACTATTCTACGCCTATGAAGTGGTGTTCCGCCGGCCTCCCCATCCAAAGGTCCTCGATTTCGGACTGAAAATCGGGCTGGTCCTGGTACTTAGCCTCATGCTATTTGCCACATATAACGATTTAGCCCGACTGCCGGTGGTGCAGAGATTGGTTGCGCTTATAACGTAGCCAGCGGGGATATAGGGAAGGCGCCTAATATGCGGCGAGGGTCTATAGCGCGTGCCGCCGTTGCATGTCTTGTTGTGCTGAGCGCTTGGTCCACAGGCCTCGGCCTTTTTGCGTCCTATGCTGCCGCGCAACAAGGCGCCCCAACGATTACCGAAATCCGCGTCGTCGGCACCAAGCGGATCGATCCTTCGACCGTTAATTCTTACGTCCAGGTCCAGCCGGGCGATAACTACAATTCCGCGCGCATCGACGCTTCCTTGAAGGCCCTGTTCAATACCGGCCTGTTTGCCGATGTGACGCTGCGCCGCGAAGGCGACGCCTTGATCATTCAGGTGGTCGAAAACCCGATCATCAATCGTATCGCGTTCGAGGGTAATAAACGGCTCGACGATGAAGTGCTCGACGCGGAGGTAACCTTGCGGCCGCGCGTCGTCTTCACGCGTACCAAAGTTCAAAATGATGTGAAGCGCCTGCTCGACATTTACCGGCGCTCGGGCCGATTTGGCGCGACTGTCGATCCGAAAGTCATTCAGCTTCCCGAAAACCGCGTCGATTTAGTTTTCGAAATTGACGAGGGACCCTCCACGGGAATTCGCGCCATCAATTTTATCGGCAATCAGCAATTTTCCGATGGCTCGTTGCGCGAAGTCATCCAGACCGACGAATCCGCCTTCTATCGGTTCCTCACGTCGAACGACACATACGATCCCGATCGTTTGTCATTCGACCGTGAATTGTTGCGACGGTTCTATCTTTCAGAGGGGTATGCCGACTTCCGCGTCGTCTCGGCAATCGCTGAGCTAACTGAGGATCGGGAAGATTTTGTCATAACCTTCACCGTCGAAGAGGGACCCGAATACGCCTTCGGCAAAGTTGCGGTCACCAGCCGGCTGCGCAACGCCGACCCCACCGAACTGGAACCCCTCATCGTCGGCGTGGAAGGCGAGCGATATAATGCAGACGAAGTCGAAGAAACCGTACAGGCTCTGACCGCCAACCTGGGGGCGCGCGGATTTGCCTTTGTCGACGTGCGCCCGCGGGTAAACCGGGACCGCGAACAGCGACTGCTCGATGTCACCTACGAAATCAGCGAAGGGCCGCGGGTTTTCGTTGAGCGTATCAATATCAGCGGTAACGTCCGTACGTTAGATCGGGTCATCCGTCGCGAGTTCACCATCGCCGAGGGCGATGCGTTCAATACCGCCAAGCTGCGCGCGACGCGCCAGCGGCTCAATAATTTAGGCTTTTTCTCGCGGGTAGATATTACCAACGATCCCGGTGAGGCGCCCGACCGAACCGTCATCAATGTCGCGGTCGAGGAGCAATCCACCGGCGAGTTGTCGATCGGCGCCGGATTTTCGTCAACTTCCGGGCCCCTCGGCGATGTCTCCATTCGCGAGCGTAACTTACTGGGCCGCGGCCAAGATTTGCGTCTCGGCCTGTCACTGGGCGCCGAGCAACAACGCATCGATTTGAGTTTCACCGAACCCTATTTTCTCGACCGAAATCTAGCCGCCGGTTTCGATGCGTTTATCCGCACGACCGATCTTTCCGATGAGAGCTCGTTTTCGGAGGATCAACAAGGCGGCGCCCTGCGTATGGGATACCAGCTCGAGCCGGATCTACGGCACACAGTCCGCTATTCGCTGTCCCGGCAAAGTGTCGACGATGTGGAGGCCACGGCTTCGGACGTTGTCAAAGCGCAAGCTGGCAGCCATGTCACCTCGAGCGTGAGCAACGATTTTTTCCTAGACAAGCTGAATCGCCGGTTCAATCCCACCGATGGTTATTTCGGATCCCTCGATGTCGAAGTGGCTGGCCTGGGGGGGTCGGAACAGTTTCTGCGCAGTCAGGTAAGCGCCGGTATCTATTCGCCACTTTTCGGCACCTCGGTAATCGGCAGTCTGACAGGCGAGGCCGGTCATGTCTTTACCTTCGACGACGATAGTGTCCGACTTACTAATCGTTTCTATCTCGGCGGCACCTCGCTCAGGGGATTTGAGAGCGCTGGTGTAGGACCACGCGATCTGTTGACCGATGACGCCATCGGCGGACATCAATTCTATGCCGGCACCGCCGAAGTAACTTTCCCACTTGGTCTGCCGGAAGAATTTGATATTAAGGGGAGCGTGTTTAGTGACTTTGGTAGCTCTTGGGGTATAGACGACCCGTTTCCTAATCTGGTCGATGACGCGACACCACGGGCGTCGTTGGGCGTTGGAATAGGCTGGGTATCTCCATTCGGACCCCTGCGTGTCGACTTTGCCAGTGCTGTTCTCAAAGAGAACTACGATAAAACGCAAACATTCAGTTTCAATTTTGGCACCCGCTTCTAATCGCTACGACTAAAGGTATGATGGGCATAAAATTATTCACCCACGGCTTAATGGCGGCACTCCTGATTCTAGTGGCGTCCCAGGCTAGTGCGCAAAACAGCTTTAACGCGCCAACTCCGAAAATAGCCATCGTCGACGTTCAGGCGATTTTACGAGAGTCGCTGGCCGGTAAATCAGCGCGCTCGCAGATGGATGCTATTGCCAAGAAGGAACGGGCGAATCTGGCCGCGGAAGAAAAGAAACTTCGCACCCAGGACCAGGAACTGCAGCAACAGCGCGCCATACTCACACCTGAGGTCTTCACTCAACGTCAGCAGGCGCTCCAAACCGATGTGAGACGTCTGCAGAGCAGATCGCGTAATCTTGGCCAGACCCTCGATCAGGGGTTCCGGCGAACCCTAGACCAGATTCAATTAGTGCTGTTTGACGAACTCCGCAAACTTTCGACCGAACACGATCTGAACGTGATTCTACAGCGGTCACAAATTGTGATCGCAACGGACGATTTCGATATAACAAAGCCGGCACTTGAACGCCTCAACAAGCGTTTACCGTCGATCGAACTAAATCTGAAAAAAAACGATAGCGGCGGTGAGGCTAGATGAGGAATAGGCCAACCGATGGCTGACCCTCGATTTTTCAACAATCACGGCCCCATCAAGCTGGGAGAATTGGCGCGGATATCTGGCGCTGAACTGGGTCCCAATTGCGACCCGGAACAACCGATTGATGACGTCGCCCCCCTGGACACGGCCGGCCCGGGTGAATTGAGTTTTCTCGATAACCCCAAATATGCCGATGCGTTTCGTAGTAGTAACGCCGGTGCCTGCGTCGTTGCGGCGAAATTGGCAGGTGACGCCCCCAGTGGTATGGCGGTGCTATTGAGCGATCGGCCGTACCGGGCCTACGCCCACATTGCGCGCGCTTTCTACCCTGGCGCCAGTGCCGCTGCTGCGAGCCATCACCCGACCGCCGCAATCGATCCTACCGCAACCATAGGAGAGGGGTGCACGATCGGCCCCAATGCGGTTATCGCTGCTGGCGTCGATTTAGGCGATGGCGTTTGCATTGGCGCGGGCGCGGTTATCGAAGATGCTGTTTCGATCGGCGTGGCGACCGACATCGGCGCTAATGCCACTTTGAGCCACTGCGAAATTGGCGAGCGGTGTTTGCTCCACCCCGGTGTGCGGATCGGTCAACGGGGATTTGGTTTCGATATGTCGCCGGAAGGCCATCTCGACGTCCCCCAACTCGGCCGGGTCTTCGTCGGCAACGATGTGGAAATCGGCGCCAATTCGTGTATCGACCGGGGCGCGGGGCCGGATACCATTATCGGCGATGGTTGCAAGATTGATAATTTAGTACAGATCGGGCACAACGTTCAGATGGGGAAGGGGTGCGTCGTGGTCGCCCAAGCGGGCATTGCGGGCAGCGCTCAACTCGACGATTTTGTTGTTTTGGCAGGTCAGGCCGGCATCGCTGGACATGTGCGAATCGCCGCTGGAACGCAAATTGCCGCACGTAGTGGCGCCATGCGGGACACCAAGCCCGGAGATAAATTGGCTGGCAATCCGGCAATTCCAGCCCGTGAATATTTTCGCCAGCTCGCGTTGTTGGCAAAGCTGACGAAGGACAAAAATTCTTAGTGGCGATGCCATGCAATCACCCCGTTGGTAAAACCCTGGATTTCACGACATGAGCACCAATCTTAAAGCAACCGAAGTAGATATGGCCCCGCGGACAACACTCGACGTGCTGGAAGTGATGGAGTTAATTCCCCATCGTCCACCGTTCTTGATGATCGATAAGGTCGAGGAGATCGTGCGCCACGAAAGCGCGGTCGGCATCAAAAACGTGAGCATCGATGAGCCGTTCTTTGCCGGACATTTCCCCGCGCGGCCCGTGCTCCCCGGTGTTCTGATTATAGAGGCCATGGCGCAAACTGCCGGCGTGTTGGTTGTGGAATCGCTAGGTGAAAGCGAGCGCGGCAAGCTGGTGTATTTTATGACCATCGACAATGCCAGGTTTCGCAAACCGGTGGTGCCAGGCGACCAAGTGAGGCTGGAGGTGCGCGTCCAACGTCACCGTGGACCGGTCTGGAAATTTATTGGCGAAGCCAAGGTCGATGGCCAGACCGTCGCCGAAGCAACATACTCCGCCATGATTATGGACGATTGAATGGCCGACGATCATCCTACAGGCATTCACCCCACCGCCATCATTACAGAAGGCGCGGATATTGGCCGGGACGTCCAAATCGGCCCCTATTGTGTCATCGGTCCCCATGTCACTTTAGGCGATAACGTCCAGTTACATTCTCACGTAGCCGTCGACGGCCGAACCGCAATCGGTGAGGGGACGGTGATATATCCTTTCGCGTCGATCGGACACCAACCGCAAGACCTCAAGTACCGCGGGGAAGAGTCCAAACTGTTCATCGGCGCGCGTAACCAAATCCGCGAGCATGTCACCATGAATCCCGGCACCGAAGGCGGGATAATGGAAACGCGTGTCGGAGACGATTGCCTTTTCATGATCGGCTCCCACGTCGCCCATGACTGTGTTATCGGCGACCATGTCATCATGGCTAACAACGCAACCCTGGGCGGACATGTCGAAGTGGGTGACTACGCCATCATTGGCGGATTAGCCGGCATTCACCAATTTGTTCGCATTGGCGCCCACGCCATGGTTGGCGGCATGTCGGGCATCGAGCAGGACCTCATCCCTTACGGGTCGGCAATGGGTGAGCGGGCTCGGCTGCGCGGTCTGAACTTGGTCGGCCTTCAGCGGCGCGATTTTTCGCGCGAGGACATCCAAACATTGCGCACCGCCTATCGTTTGATGTTCGCCCAAGAGGGTACCCTTTCCGAACGTGTCGACGACGCCGTTAAATTGTACGGCGAGAACAGCGCAGTCATGGAGATTGTAGAGTTCATCCGTGCCCAAACGTCACGCGCGGTGCTACAGCCCAAAAATTCCAATGGCAGCTAAACTTGGCATCTTGGCCGGTGGCGGCCCGTTGCCCGGAAGCCTCATCGACGCCTGCCGCACCAGCGGCCGGGACTATTTCGTACTGGCGTTCGAGGGCCAGGCGGATCCCGACGTCATCGGCGAGGCACCTCAGGCGTGGGTGCGGCTCGGCGCGGTCGAAGAGGCGATTGGCCGCTTGCGGGCCGAACAATGCGAGGAACTCGTCCTTGCCGGACCGGTGCAACGTCCCAGTCTGGCCGAACTACGGCCCGACCGCCGCGCCGCGCGCTTCCTCGCCCGCGGCCTCTTGAACAAAGGCGATAACGGTCTGTTGGGCGCTGTCGTGCGCACGCTAGAGGAAGAAGAAGGCTTTCGCGTAGTCGGCGCCGATACTATTCTCGCCGACCTGCGTGCCGGCGCCGGCGCCTTCGGCCAGGTTGAGCCAACCCAGGACGACGAAGCGGATATTGCGCGCGGGGTAAGTGTGGCCTACCAGATCGGCCGCCTGGATATCGGACAGGCGGTGGTCGTCCGCCAGGGTGTCGTACTGGGCGTGGAGGCGGCGGAAGGCACCGAAGCGCTGCTACAACGGTGCGGCGCGCTGCAACAAGAGGGGCATGGCGGCGTTTTGGTGAAATTGCCCAAACCGGGGCAGGAGAAACGCGCCGATCTACCCACAATCGGCCCCAAGACCGTCGCCGGGGCTATCGAGGCGGGTTTAGCGGGCATTGCGGTTGCCGCTGGCGCGACCCTGGTCATCGAACCCGCTCAGGTCACCGCGGATGCCGACACGGCCGGCATATTCATCGTCGGGATTAAGCCCAACGATTACTACGCCGACTACGACGTCGCTTAGCATCCAACCCTCCACAGATCGATTATGGCGCCCCAAGACGATCGTTTGCATGTTTTCGTCGTTGTCGGCGAACCCTCCGGTGACGTCCTCGGCGCTCGTTTGATGGCCGCCCTTAATCGGATGGCGCCCCACGGGGTGAGATACTCCGGTGTCGGCGGCCCGCAAATGGAGGCCCAAGGCCTCGAAAGCCTGTTCGACTACGGCCAACTGGCCGTCATGGGACTGCTCGAGGTGCTCCCCCAAGCACCGCGACTGTTGCGGCGCATTCGCGATGTCGCCAGGGCTATCGAGACCGAGCCTCCCGATGCGATTATCACCATCGACGCGCCGAGCTTCGGCTTCGCGGTTCTGCGGCGCTTGAAGACACACGACCAGCCGCGCATTCACTACGTGGCCCCGCAGATTTGGGCCTGGCGGCCGAAGCGGGTGCATAAGATCAAAAAATATGTCGACCATATCCTGGCGCTATTCCCCTTCGAGCCGGCCCATTTCGACGCCGCCGACATGCCGTGCACCTTTGTCGGTCACCCGATCCTGGAAAGTATCGCTACCGCCGAGGAGGGTAAGGCTTTTCGCGCCCGACATGGCATCGCCTCCGACACCCTGGTCCTGTGCGCGCTACCGGGGAGCCGGCGCAACGAAGTCCGAAAATTGACGCCGGTCATTGTCGAGGTGATCGAACGGCTCGCCACACGTCACTCCAACCTGCATGTGCTCGTCCCAACCGTGTCAACGGTGGTCGACGATGTCCACGCCATCGCCGCCACCGGTGTCCCGACAACCATTATCGACGAGGTCCACGAAAAATCCGCGGCGATGGCGGCCTGCGACGCAGCGATCGCGGCCTCCGGCACGGCAACGCTCGAGCTTGCCTGCGCCAATGTTCCCACCGTGGTTATCTACAAGGTCGCACTGATCACGGGCTGGCTGGGGCGCTATCTGGTAAACGTCAAATATGCCTCCATCGTGAATATCTTGGCAGAGCGTGAAATCATGCCGGAATTTTTGCAGGAATATTGCAAGCCCCAAAAGGTCGCCGCCGCGCTGAACGAACTGATCGAAGACAAGGCTCGGCGGCGCGACGTTATCGACGCGGAAATCGCTGTCGTCGATCAGCTTGCCCTCGGTGACCAGACACCGAGCGAGAAAGCTGCCGAAGAAGTGTTGCGGATAATTGATGCCTTCGGGCGTGGGTAATCGGTCCCAAGTTCCGCTACTATATGCGCCCCATAATTAGAACGGCGAAAACAATGACAACCACATCAGGCTCCACTGCCACCGGGAACTACCGGCTGCTCCACACCATGATCCGGATCAAGGACCTTGATCGCTCGATCGATTTCTATACCCGCCTGTTGGGGATGAAAGTCATTCGCCATAAGGATTTCGAGGGCGGCCGGTTTACCAACGTGTTCGTCGGCTATGGCGATGAGGAGAGCGAGACGGTGCTCGAGCTGACTCACAATTGGGATCAGGAGGAACCCTATTCCCATGGCAGCGGGTTTGGCCATTTGGCGGTCGGCGTTCCCGATATTTACGCGACTTGTACGGCGCTGGAGGCGGAGGGCGTCAATATACCCCGTCCGCCAGGCCCAATGAAACATGGCTCGACGGTCATCGCCTTTATCGAGGACCCGGACGGCTACAAGATCGAACTCATCGAACGAAGCTGAGTGGCCACCATGACATCAGAGAAAAAAAGCGTCGAACAGCTCATCGTCGATCCTAAATCGATCGCCCCCGATAGCGGATCGCTCTATCCGCCGCCTTTCGACAAGATCGTCCAACGACGCCATCGCCACCGCTTATCACCGGCTATCGGCCTCAGCAAATTCGGCGTCAACCTGGTCCATCTCGAACCGGGGGCAAACTCGTCGGCGCGCCATTGGCACACCGAGCAAGACGAATTCGTCTATGTGGTCTCCGGGACGGCGATGTTAGTCACCGACGAAGGGGAAACCGAGCTCGGGCAGGGGATGGCGGCTGGCTTTCCAGCCGGTAATCCGAACGGCCACCAGGTTGCCAATCGCAGCGACGAAGATGTCTGGTACTTGGAAATCGGCGACCGGCCGCAACGCGAAGATGTCACCTATCCGGACATCGATCTGGCGAACGCGGTGCGCGAGGGACGCCCTCATTTCACCCACAAGGACGGCTCAGAATTCGACGACTGAGCGTCGTCGCTAAGCGAGCGCCCACAAGACCGGCGCCACGACAATGAGGCACAGGGCGCATGCAATCGTGCGCTGCCCAAGCCTAAACCGCGCCGGTTGCTCGGTCTGATCTGGGTATCGCACTAACGGCGCCCACCTGTCGGTGGTGGAAATATCGGCTAGGCTTTCCGGCGCGTCGGCCGCGGAAGTATCGGCCGGCGCACGATCATTATCAGGCCGGCCGTTCATATGGTTTACGACCGTTTGTCCATCGGCACGAAGTCGCGCTCGACATAACCTTTGTACAATTGGCGCGGCCGGCCGATGCGTTGGCCTGGATCCTCGATCATCTCTTTCCACTGGGCGATCCAACCGACCGTACGCGCTAAGGCGAACAACACGGTGAACATGCTAGTCGGGAAACCGATAGCGCTGAGGATGATGCCCGAATAGAAATCGACATTGGGGAACAGCTTGCGCTCGACGAAATACTCGTCCTCGAGAGCAATGCGTTCGAGCTCCATCGCCAGCTCCAGCAGCGGGTTTTCGATACCCACTTCTTCGAGCACGTCATATGTCGATTGTTTGAGGACACCGGCGCGCGGATCGTAGTTCTTGTAGACCCGGTGGCCGAAGCCCATCAGGCGGAACGGATCGTCCTTGTCCTTGGCGCGCTCGAGAAATTCCGGAATGCGATCCTTGCTGCCGATCTGCTCGAGCATCTCCAACACGGCTTGGTTGGCGCCGCCATGGGCGGGGCCCCACAAAGTGGCGATGCCAGCCGCGATACACGCAAACGGGTTGGCGCCCGACGACCCGGCCAGACGCACCGTCGATGTCGAGGCGTTTTGCTCGTGGTCGGCATGCAGAATGAAAATACGGTCCAGGGCGCGGGCAATTGCCGGGCTGGCCTCGTAATCTTCGGCTGGGACCCCGAAGGTCATGTGCAGGAAGTTCTCCGCATACTTCATGTCGTTGCGCGGATACATGAAGGGCTGACCGACCGAATATTTATAGGCCATTGCCGCCATGGTCGGCATTTTGGCTATCAAACGGTGCGACGCGATAAGCCGCTGGTCCGGATCCGAAATATCGGTTGAGTCGTGATAAAATGCCGACATGGCGCCCACCACACCGATCATTACCGCCATCGGATGGGCGTCGCGGCGAAAGCCCCGATAGAGGAATTGCAACTGGTCGTGGACCATCGTGTGATAGGTGATGGTGTGCTCGAAATCGCCCATTTGGGAAGCGTTCGGCAGTTCACCGTGGAGCAGTAAATAACAGACTTCCAGGAACGAACTATGCTCGGCCAGATCTTCGATAGCATAGCCACCATGGCGCAAGATACCGACTTCGCCATCGATATAGGTGATCGATGAATCGCAGCTTGCCGTCGAGGTATAGCTCGGGTCGTAGGTAAACATGCCGGTTTGCGCATAGAGCTGGCGCACATCAATGACGCGCGGCCCCTCGGTGCCGTCAAGGATTGGCAGTTCAATCGTCTCGCCAGTGCTATTAACCGTAACGGAAACGGTATCGCTGGATTTAGTATCGCTCATATTTTTCACATCCCCAGTGCGCCAGCACTGAATTCGGGCTAGCGGCCATCTTGGACCAATCGATTTATGTTGCGGCGCACTCTAATTGCCGCGAGGCTGAAGGGCAATAATACGCTGCCCTCAATAACGCTTGATTTATGCCTTTGAAGTACGTATGCGCGCCAGGGTTTCGGCACGATCTAGGGCCACCATGACCTCGAAAATACCTGGCGAAACGGTCGACCCGGTCAGCGCGGCCCGCAACGGCTGGGCAATCTGGCCCAGTTTAAGGTCTTTCGCCTCGGCGAACTCGCGAACGCCGGCTTCCAGCGCCTCCTTATCCCAAGAGCCGATATCGGCCAGAATACCCGCTAACGCCGTCAAATTATCGCGGGCTTCACCATCCAGCAGTTTGGTGGCTTTCTCAGTTAGAGGAAGCGGCCGTTCTCGGCAATAAAACAACGCGGTTTCAGCCAACTCATTGAGGTTTTTAGCGCGTTCCTTCAACCCACCAATGCCCGCCAACAAGCGTGTCTTCGCCGCTTCATCGACCGGTGCGCCCAATAATTCCGCAACGATCGGCAGGATAAGCGCGACCAAATCACCGTCATTGCTTTCGCGAATATAGTGTCCATTCAGGTTGGTCAGCTTGTCCATATCGAAGCGCGCCGGCGCGCGACCGACCGCCGATAGGTCGAACCATTCAATGGCCTGTTCGGTGGAAATAATCTCGTCATCGCCATGGGACCATCCCAGGCGCAAAAGATAATTGCGCATCGCCGCCGGCAGGATGCCCATATCGTGATAGGCCTCGACCCCCAACGCGCCATGGCGTTTCGACAATTTGGCGCCGTCGCTGCCATGGATCAGCGACATATGGGCGAATTCCGGCACCTGCCATCCAAGCGTTTCAAAGACATGGTATTGCCGAAAGGCGTTGTTCAAATGATCGTCGCCGCGAATGATATGGGTCACCCCCATATCGTGATCGTCGATCACAACGGCGAGCATATAGGTCGGCGTGCCGTCGGGCCGCAGGATGATAAAATCATCGAGATTATCATTGTCGACCCGTACCTCGCCCTGGATCAGATCGGCGATCACGGTTTCGCCCTCGACCGGCATCTTCACCCGCACCGACGGCGCGACATCGGCCGACGCATCGGCGGGGTCGCGGTCGCGCCAGCGCCGGTCATAGAGGCGGGTCCGGCCCTCGGCGCGTGCCGCTTCGCGCATTTCCGTCAGCTCTTCTGGCGAGCAATAACAATGATAAGCCTTGCCCTCGGCCAGCAACTGCTCGGCAACGGCAACATGACGGTCGAAATTCTGCGACTGGAATACAGGTTCGCCATCGTCTTGCAGGCCCAGCCAGTCAAGTCCGGAAATAATCTTCTCTACCGCGTCTTCGGTCGAGCGTTTACGGTCGGTGTCTTCGACGCGCAGCCGATAGCTGCCGCCATGATGGCGTGCATACAGCCAGTTGAACAAAGCCGTGCGCGCACCGCCAATATGCAGATAGCCGGTGGGCGAGGGCGCGAAACGTGTAACGACCGTCATGGTGGGTAAAAACCTTCCTTGAAGCGCGTTCCCGTATGGCCTCCCGGTTGCGCGGCGTCAAGTTGGCGGTGCCGCCCTCGACCTATACGATGCGCCCATGAGCGAGTCCAAGATCGACCTTTCCGGACAAAATGCCGTCGTCACCGGCGGCGCGGCCGGCATGGGCCTTGCCATTGCCCAGCGGCTGGCCGCCTCGGGCGCTAATGTCTGTATTTGGGATCTCGACTGGGACGCCATTGACCAAGCGGTCGCGGAAATTTCTGCCGTCGGCGCCGGAACGGCTTTTGGCGCGATCGGCGACGTTTCGGATCCGGATGGGGTCGAGGATGCCCTAGCGGTAACCCGCGAACGGTTCGATAGTATCGAGATTGCCATTAACAATGCGGGCATTTCCGGCCCCAACATTGTGAGCTGGGAATACCCGGTTGCCGATTGGCAGGAGGTTATTGCCGTCGACCTGGTCGGCACCTTCCTGGTCAGCCGCGCGGTAATCCCACTGATGCTGAAAAACAGCTATGGCCGCATCGTCAATATCGCCTCGGTGGCGGGTAAGGAAGGCAATCCCAACGCCTCGGCCTATTCCGCCGCCAAGGCCGGGGTCATCGGGCTCACCAAGTCCCTGGGCAAGGAGCTGGCGGCGACCGGCGTCCTAGTGAACTGCATCACGCCAGCCGCTGTCCACACCGCCATTTTCGACCAGATGACCCAGGAACATATCGACTATATGCGCTCGAAAATTCCCTTGGGCCGGTTCGGTCTACCCGAGGAGGTCGCGGCTATGGTCGCCTGGCTGTGCTCGGCGGAATGTTCGTTCAGCACCGGCGCCGTATTCGACCTATCGGGTGGCCGGGCAACCTACTGAAATTTATCCACATCCCACGACGCCCCTAGCCGTGCGCAGTCGGGCCTGACCGGCTAACCTCGCATGCGCGATGACTGTGCGAACCACATGGAGCACACCCGATAGGTTACGCGCCAACCGCTTTGGATGGGTGGGGGCGCTGCGCGAAACCCTAATCGCGGAGCGCGACCGCTGGATATTGTGGTTGCCGGTCGCTTTGGGCATCGGCATCGCGATCTATTTCTCGCTCCCCAACGAGCCGGCCCAATTTACCGGACCAGTGGTCATGGTCGTCGCCGTCGCGATATTAGCTTTGGCCTTACGGCAATTTCACCTGCTGGTGCCGGCGATCGCGCTAGTCGCGATGGCTTTGGGTTTCACCGTCGCCCAGTGGCGTACCCATGATGTCGCCGCGCCGGTCGTCGCCGAGGAGCTTCGCCACCACGTTGTCACCGGAAATATCGTCGCCGCCGAGCCGCGCGGCAGCCGGTTTCGCATTACAGTCGACGTGGGGCGTATCGCAGGCCTCGCAACCCCAGACACGCCGGCGCGCGTGCGGATCACCGCGTCGGCGGGCCAGTATGGCGGTGTGCGCCCCGGCCAACCCGTGACTGTCCGCGCCACCCTGCGCCCACCGCCAGCGCCGGCATTACCCGGCGGTTTCGATTTTAGGCGCATCGCCTGGTTTAAACAGCTCGGCGGCATCGGCTTCGCCACCGGGAACTTTGCCTCGGATACTGCCGGTACCAGCACCGGCCGTGGGCAGTTGGCAACACTGTCTGATTTGGTTCAAACCACACGCCAGAGCATCGCCGAGAGAGTCCGCGCGGCCTTACCCAATACACCAGGAGCGGTAGCTGCGGCACTAATGGTCGGCGAGCGGGGCGCCATCCGGCCTGAGATCCGCGAGGCCATGCAAAAATCCGGTCTGGCGCATCTGTTGGCCATATCGGGCCTGCATGTGGGACTTGTCGCTGGGTTCGTGTTTTTCGCGCTACGCGGCAGCATGGCTGCCTGGCCAAACCTGATATTGCGCTACCCGGTCAAGAAGTGGGCGGCGGCGGCGGCCCTGTCGGCGGCCGCGGTCTATCTGGTGCTGGCCGGCGCCACCGTGCCAACGCAACGGGCCTTCATCATGACCGGGCTTATCCTGATCGCGGTGATGCTCGACCGGCGGGGCATTTCCATGCGTCTGGTAGCCTGGGCCGCAGCGCTGGTTTTGCTCATCCGGCCCGAGGCCTTCCTCAGCGTCAGTTTTCAAATGTCCTTCGCCGCCGTCATCGGATTGGTCGCGGTCTATGAGGTGGTCGGCGACAAGTTCCGCCGCGCACTGGGCGATCGCGGTTTCGGCTATCGGGTCGCGGTTTATCTGGCCAGCATTTTGCTCACCACAATCGTGGCCTCCCTGGCGACCGCGCCCTTCGCAGTCTTTCATTTCAATCAGTTCGCTACCTATTCGGTAGTCGCCAATTTGCTCGCCATCCCGATCGCCGCATTCTGGGTAATGCCGCTTATTGTCGTGTCGCTAGTGCTAATGCCCTTTGGTCTCGAAGGCGCGATCATGCCACTGCTCGGCATTGGTATTGAACTCATCATCGCAATAGCCAGCGAAGTGTCGTCATGGCGCGGCGCCAGCCTGAATGTCGCGGCGCCACCGGTCATCGGCCTAACCCTGGCCGTGGCCGGCGGCTTGTGGCTGGCGTTATGGCAAACCCGTTGGCGTCTTGCCGGCATACTGCCTATCGTGCTGGGTCTGCTATCGATTTCCGTCACCCAGTCCCCCAATGTTTTGGTCAGTCCCGACGGCAGGCTCACCGGCGTCCTGGGCCAGAACGGCGTGCTTCTCGTTTCCAGCGCGCGGGCGCAGAGCTTTGTGCGCGACCAATGGATACGTCGAACGGGCGCGCGTGATTGGCGCGCTTATCCGCGGCCGGAAGAGGGTAATGTCGCGGGTATGCAATGCGATCTCACCGGCTGCCTATTCCATGATGGCGCGCGGACTATCGCCTTCGTCCACGAGGCCCACGCCTTCCCGGAAGATTGTCGCAGCGCCGATGTGGTGATTGTCCGGTTCACCGCGCCGCGCGATTGCACGGAGCCGTCGGTCATCGTCGACCGGCGCGCGCTTATCCGCAATGGCAGCCACACGCTGTTCTGGTCAGACAGTAGCGATATTGTCGTCGAGAGCTCGAAGCGCGCGGCGGAGCGCCGTCTGTGGCTACAGAACTAGTAAGCGCGGACCAGGCCCACCAACTTGCCCTGTACTTCCACCTGGTCGGGCCCAAAAATCCGCGTTTCATAATCCGCGTTGGCGGGTTCCAAAGCGACCGAATTGTGGCGCTTGCGCAACCGCTTGAGGGTCACTTCCAGGCCTTCGACCAAGGCCACAACGATGGTGCCGTTATCGGCATTGTCGGCGCGCTCGATGACCACCGTGTCGCCATCCAGAATGCCGGCCTCGACCATCGAATCGCCATCGACTTCCAGGCAGTAATATTCGCCGCGACCGACCAAGTCCCCGGGGACGCCGACGAACCGGGTCGGATCGCTGAGCGCCTCGATCGGCGTGCCGGCCGCTATACGCCCCAGCAGGGGTAGTTGGATCGACGATTTTCCATCGCCGGCGCTCTCGGCCTTGCGTGCCGCGCCGCCGCCTTCGATCACCCGCGGCGAGAATTTTTGACCGGCATGCACAGACACATCGTCGGGCAGGCGCAGCACTTCCAACGCGCGGGCCCGATGGGGCAGGCGGCGGATAAATTCGCGTTCCTCCAGGCCGGTGATCAGGCGATGGATGCCCGATTTCGACTTCAGGCCCAGCGCCTCTTTCATCTCGTCGAAAGAGGGTGACACCCCGGTCTCGTCGAGCCGTTGATTGATAAAGACCAGCAGTTGGTGCTGTTTGCGCGTCAACATGTATCTATGTCCCCCGGATCACGCGGTAATGTCACCGTGACCACAACATATAGAACAAACCAAAAACATTCACACATGTTCTAGTCCTGTTCTCAGGGGTCGTCAAGATAAAATGGTTTTTGGGACCTTAAACGCGGATTGTCTCGCTCTTATGCCCCGATAAGGCCGCCGCCGAGCGCGATGTAGGATACGGTCTCCCCGGCCTTGGCCGCCGGTGCATGGGGCGCGCGCACCACCAGACAGTCGGCCTGGGCGAGCCGCGAGAACATGGAACTGTCCTGCACCGGGAACGGCGTGGCGACTCGGTTGCCGTCGCCGTCTTGGGCCAAGGTGGCGCGCAGATAATCCTCGCGGCGGTCGTTTTCTTTCAGATCGACGCCCAAAATCGCGCTCTCCAAGCGGGGTTCCACATCGGCAATGCCGAGCATGGTGGCGAGCGCCGGCTTGAGGAACAGCGCGCCGCACACCATTGAAGAAACCGGATTACCTGGGAAGCCCAGCATCGGCGTCTCAGCCAGCCGACCGAAAATCAGCGGTTTACCCGGGCGCATGGCGATCTGCCAGAAATCGACCTGCAGGCCCACATCGCCCAATGCCTCCTGGACTAGATCATGCTCGCCGACCGAGGCGCCGCCGGTGGTAACTAGAATATCGGCGCCTTGAGCACCTGCAGCATGGGCGCGAATCGACTCTAGATTGTCGGCGGCGATGCCCAGGGTCAGCGGCACGCCCCCGGATGCCCGCACAAGCCCATCCAGCGCGAAGGTGTTTGAACTGACGATATCCGAAGGTCCGGCCTCTTCGCCGGGCAGAACAATTTCATCGCCGGTGGCCAGCAACGCCACGCGCGGCTGACGTCGCACCGCGATCCACGGCACATTCATCGCCGCGGCCAAGCCGATGTCGCGGGCGTTCAACACCCGCCCGGCTTTCAGCAAGACATCGCCGGCCGCGAAATCCAATCCGGCTTTGCGCACATAGCGCCCGGCCGCGACGCCTTCCTTGACAATCACCCTATCGCCGTCGCGCTCGGTATCCTCTTGGATGACAATGGCGTCGGCGCCAGCAGGCAGAGGCGCGCCGGTGAAGATGCGCACCGCCGAGCCTTCAGTGACTTCACCCGCGAAAGGCGAGCCCGCCGGCGCGGCGCCGATGACGTTGAGGCTGGCCGGCACTTGGGCAACGTCGGCCGCGCGCACCGCATAGCCATCCATCGCCGAAACCGCCTGGGGCGGTTGAGTGCGCCGCGAGGCGATGTCTTCGGCCAGAACCCGGCCCAACGCCTCGTTCAGTCCAACCTGTTCAGCCGGCATCACGGGCAAATCGGCGAGAATACGCTGGCGGGCTTCGGCGACCGGGATCATCGGCTGCGCCTCAGTCGGCCCGGAAGTCGCCGGACTTGCCGCCGGCTTTGTGCACCAGCCGCACATCGGTGATGGTGGTGCCCCGGTCGACCGCCTTGACCATGTCATAGACGGTCAGCGCGGCCACAGTGGCTGCCGTCATGGCTTCCATCTCGACCCCGGTCTTGCCGTCTACTTTCACCGTGGCGTTGACGTCGACGGCGTCGCGCGCCGCATCGACGGTAAGTTCGACCTTGATCGAGGTTGGACTGAGGGGATGGCACAGCGGAATCAGATCGGACGTACGCTTAGCCCCCATGATGCCGGCGAGCCGGGCGACCGACAGCACGTCGCCTTTCTTGACCGCGCCGTCGACGATTAGCGCGATAGTTTCGGGCTGCATCAACACGGTGCAGCATGCGGTCGCGGTGCGCACGGTAATCGCCTTGTCCGAGACATCAACCATCGCCGCTTGGCCCTCGGCGTCAAGATGGCTGAACTTGGGTTCTTGCTTGCCGGCCATCACACGTTCTCCGGCATTTCCAGCAATTCACGCACCGCGCCGGAAATATCGTCCTGGCGCATGAGAGATTCGCCGATCAGGAAACAGCGCGCGCCAGCCAGCGCCATACGATCGAGATCGTCGCGGGTGAACAACCCGCTCTCGCAGACCAGAACCCGATCGCTCGGCACCAACGGCGCCAAGGCCTCGGTGGCCGCAATATCCACTTCCAGGGTTTTCAGATTGCGGTTATTGACCCCGACCAGATCGGCGTCGAGGCGCAAGGCGCGCTCCAACTCGCCGCCGTCATGGACTTCGACCAGCACATCCATGCCCCACTGGTGGGCGCTCGCGGCCAGTTCATCGGCTTGGGCATCTTCCAGCGCCGCCATGATCAGCAAGATGCAATCGGCGCCCAGCGCGCGCGCTTCCGGCACCTGGTACAGATCGACCATGAAATCCTTGCGCAGAGCGGGCAGGGACACCGCGCCCCGGGCGGCGACCAGATCGGCGTCACTGCCTTGGAAATAGGGCGCGTCGGTCAGCACCGACAGGCACGCCGCGCCGCCGGCCTCGTAGGCGCGGGCGATCGACGGCGGATCAAAATCGGCACGGATCAGCCCCTTGCTGGGACTGGCTTTTTTGATTTCGGCAATGAGGCCGAAGCCACCCGCTTGAGCGCGCGCGGTGAGCTGCTTAGCAAAACCGCGCGGCGCTTCGGCACTGCGCGCCGCTGCCTCCACATCGGCCAAAGGCCGGTTGGCCTTTTGGGTGGCGACATGCTCGCGTTTATCGTCGCAAATCTTGGTAAGGACGTCGCTCACGCGCTGCCCTCCGCTTCGTCCGGCATTTCCCGGTTGGTGATCTCGATCAAGCGGTGCAGCGTGTTTATCGCCGCGCCGCTATCGATGGCCTGGGCCGCCAATGCCGCGCCAGCCGCCAGGTCTTCGGCCTTGCCGGCGACGATCAGCGAGGCAGCCGCATTGAGCACCACGATATCGCGGAACGCGCCCGGCGCACCGCTGAGCATGTCGCGCATGGCCGCGGCGTTATGCTCGGAATCGCCACCGCGAATATCGTCGAGGCTCGCGGTCGTCAGACCAGCATCGGCCGGCGTCACCTCGAAGGTGCGCACCACGCCGTCTTTGAGCTCGGCCACATGGGTCACCCCGGTGGTGGTCATTTCATCGAGGCCGTCGGCGCCATGGACCACCCAGGCGCGCTCGAGCCCGAGATTGGCGAACACATGGGCCAGCGGCTCGACCCATTGGCCGGCAAACACGCCGACCATCTGGCGGCTGACCTGCGCCGGGTTCGACAAAGGCCCCAGAATATTGAAGATCGTGCGCGTGGCGAGCTCGACCCTGACACCACCAACGTTGCGCATAGCGCTATGGTGGCGCCGCGCCATCAAGAAGCCCAGATTATTCTCCCAGATGGCTTCGCGCACCAGCGAGAAGTCAGCGTCAATATTGACACCCAAGGCGGTCAACACATCGGCCGCGCCGGTTTTCGAACTCAGCGCCCGGTTGCCGTGCTTGGCCACCGGCACACCGCAAGCGGCCACAACAAAACTCGCCCCGGTCGAAACATTGAGTGTGCCCTTGGCATCGCCGCCGGTGCCGACAATATCGATGGCGTCGGCCGGCGCTTCCACCGCATGAGCCTTGGCCCGCATGATCCGCGCCGCGCCGGTAATCTCGTCGACGGTCTCGCCGCGTACCCGCAGCGCCATCAAGAACGCACCGATCTGCGCCGGGGTCGCGTCGCCGGACATGATGATGTCGAAGGCCGCCTCGGCCTGGCCTTGATCCAAGGTCTGACCGTCGGCGACGAGCCCGATCAGCGCCTTCAGGTCACCCATATCGCCATCGGCGCTCATAGGGCCACCATTTCGCCGGCCCGGCTTTCCGTGCCATGGCCTTCGACCGATTTGCCGGTCGCCAATTCGATGAAATTGGCCAGCAAATCATGACCGGCCAGGGTGGCAATGCTTTCGGGATGAAACTGCACGCCGTGAACCGGCAATTCCTTATGGACGATCCCCATGATCAGCCCATCGGCGGTTTCCGCCGTCACGGCCAGCGCGTCGGGCAAAGTCTGCGCGTCGACAACCAGCGAATGATATCGCGTAGCGATCAGGGGATTGGGTAGGCCCTGAAACACCTCTTCGCCCTTGTGGCGGATATCGTCGGTCTTACCATGCATGGGCACCGGCGCGCGGATGATGTCGCCGCCAAATACCTGCCCGATGACCTGATGGCCCAGGCACACGCCGAACACCGGCACGCTTTGCTCGGCCGCGCGCGCAACCAGATCGAGGCAGATACCGGCATTGTCCGGTACGCCCGGTCCCGGCGAAATAACGATGGCTTCCGGCGCCAAGGCCAGCGCGTCCGCGACGCTGATCGCATCGTTACGCCTGACATCCGCCTCAACGCCCAATTCACCCAGATAGTGAACCAGGTTATAGGTGAAGCTATCGTAATTATCGATTAGCAGAAACATTTCAATCAGTTATACGTTGTTTCTAATAATTCAAGGGAAATACGCCCGCAGGCGGGGAGCCGACTTATATCAGCGATATTACAGCCAGGAAAGCGACGGCCCACCAGGAAATTCAGCTTGGCGCGTCCGAATCTGTCATAAACATGCCCGATTGCAGGCTGAGCCTGATTGGGTAGGGTCGGCGAATGCGAAATTCCGCTGTAAATTATGGCCCGGTTAGTGTGACTTCAGGACCGCGTAAACATAAACAACACCGCCGCAAACGCGTCCCGGTTCGCGCCGCTATGGGGTTTTGGCGCACGCCGACCGGCCGGGTCGGCGCCGGTATTGTGGTGTTGGCAATCCTGACCGCCGTCATCGGCTTCAACCATCGCGCCAGCCGAGAGGCGCTGTCCGCGACGCCACCGTTAGCGAGTGCGGCACTAAGCGACAAAATACTAGAGCCCGATCTACCAGCGCCAGAAATTCCCGCAGAACCCAAGCCGGCGCTCTCCCTCGACCCCGGCGCCCGGGTCCCGGCAACCCAAGCCTGGTTGGAAAACGCGGTCGCCGCGGCGGCGCCCGATGGACGGCCGATGATCGCCGTGGTGATTGACGATGTCGGACTTGACCGGCGCCGTTCGCGCCGCGCCATGGCGCTACCGGCGCCGGTGACCATCGCACTGATGGCCTATGCCGACGACGCGCGGGACCAGGCCGCGGCGGCGCGGCGCGGTGGCCATGAACTCCTGGTTCATCTACCCATGGAACCCGGCGACGAAGGCGAAAACCCCGGGCCGAACGCCCTGCTGAGTGATTTACCGGAGGGCGAGTTTGCCCGCCGGCTCGAATGGAACCTCACTCAGTTCGCCGGCTATGTGGGCGTCAACAACCATATGGGCAGCAAGCTCACCAGCGACCCGGTCGCACTGGCGCCGGTGATGGCGGCGTTAAAGCAACGGGGACTGATGTTCCTCGACAGCCGCACCACCAGCCAAACCAAGGGCCTCGCAGTGGCTCAACGCTTTGGCGTTCCCGCCGTCGAGCGCAACGTGTTCATCGATCACGACGTGTCACCGATTGCCGTGCGCACCGCGCTGGTCCGCGCCGAGGATCTGGCCCGACGCAACGGCTTCGCCATCGCCATCGGCCACCCCAAGGACGTCACCCTGGATGCCCTGGAAGAATGGCTACCGGAAGTCCAAAGCCGCGGCTTCGCCGTGGTGCCGGTGACCGCCATCGTGCGCCATATCGGCGACAAAGGTAAATCCTAGAACCGTACCTTAAGTCTTCTCGATCCAGTAATTCACCAAGGCTGTGCCGGCGAAGGCGGCGTCGATATCTTCGATCAATTGTTCGATGGCGGACACGGGCGGTCGTCCTTCGTCTAAATGCCTCAACCCGACGTATTGGCATACCGCTGCGCTTCAGCGGCGGCGCGCAATAGCGCCTTAGCCTTGTTGCAGCTTTCCTGGAACTCCGCTTCCGGGTCTGAATCGGCGACCACGCCACCACCGGCCTGCACATGCATGATGCCATTTTGCACCAGCGCGGTACGTAAGGTGATGCAGGTATCCATATCGCCGTTGGCGCCGAAATAACCCACCGTGCCGGCGTAGAAACTGCGCCGTTCGCTCTCCAACTCGTCGATGATTTCCATGGCGCGAATTTTCGGTGCGCCCGACACCGTGCCCGCCGGGAAACCAGCCACCAGCGCCTGCAACCCGTTCAACGCCGATTTCAATTGCCCCTGCACGTTCGAGACGATGTGCATGACATGGCTGTAGCGTTCGATGGTGTAGCTCTCGGTCACCTCGACGGTGCCGATTTCGGCGACCCGTCCGACATCGTTACGGCCCAAGTCGAGCAGCATCAAATGCTCGGCCTGTTCTTTTGGATCGGCCAGCAACTCTTCAGCCAAGGCTTCATCTTCGGGCGCGGTTTTGCCCCGCGGCCTTGTGCCGGCGATCGGCCGAACAGTGACCGTATCGTCGCGCAAGCGCACCAGGATTTCGGGGCTGGAGCCGACCAGCGAGAAGCCATCCATATTGACGATAAACAGAAAAGGCGAGGGGTTGAGCCGCCGCAGCGCGCGGTACAAAGCCATTGGCGGCGCGCTCAACGGCAGGCTGAAGCGCTGTGAAGGCACCACCTGGAATATATCGCCGGCGCGGATGTACTCCTTGGCCCGCTCGACCATGGCGTGGTAGCCGGCGCGCGTGGTGTTAGAGACCGGCTCGGCCAGATCCGGCATCTCGGTCGAGGCCAAGGTTCCGCCCGGCACGCTGCGATCCAGACCCGCGACAACGGCATCGAGACGGGCGCCGGCCGCGGTATAGGCAGCCGCGGCATCGAGCGCGGGGTCCGGCCAAACGGGGGTCACCACGGTGATCTTGTCAGCCACATTATCGAACACGGCGGTTACCGTGGGGCGAATGAAAATCGCGTCGGGAATACCAATGACATCAGGGTTGGTGTCGGGCAGGCGCTCCATCAGGCGCACCATGTCGTAACTCATATAGCCGAACACGCCGACAGCCGAGGGCGGCACCGCGTCGGGCAAATCGATCTGCGAGTCCGTAATCAACGACGACAACGCGTCCAGGCTGGTTTCCTCGCAGGCCTGAAATTCACCCTGCTCACCGGCCATCACGCGGGCAGTTTCGGCGCGCGCGCCAAAGCACCGCCAGATTAAATCCGGATCGAAGCCGAGGACCGAATAGCGGCCGCGCACCGCGCCGCCTTCTACCGATTCGAGCAAGAAGCTATAGGGCTGACCGGCGGCGAGCTTGAGCATCGCCGATACCGGCGTCTCTAGGTCGGCGACAAGTTCGGTCCAAACAACTTGGGGTCGGTTTTCCGCATAGATCTTGGAAAAGCCGTCGACAGCGGGAAATTGTGTCATCAGGGCAGGATATTTTGCTCGATGGCTTCGCGGTCGACATCGATGGAGTAACGGTCGCGCAGCGCAGTGGTGAGCTGGCGCGAAATGTCGCGGTTGATGCTATCGGCCAACTCCGCCGTTAGATCTTCACGTTCAAATTCGTCACCGCCGCCGGTGACCCGGGTAATTTCGACCAGCCGGGCGACACCGACGCCGTTTTGGGTTTGCGCCAACACCACATCGCCTTCCTGACCTTGAAAGATCGGTGTGATAAGGGAACCGGCGATTGTCGATCCCAAGCCAGTTCGATCGAACGGTTGGGTGGTCTCAAAAGTGGCGCCGATTTCGCGCGCCAGTTCCTCGAAATTACCGCCGGCGCGGGTACGGTCAGCCAAATCGGTTGCCCGTTCAACCGCCAGCGCCAAGCGTTCGCGATCCAGCCAGGCAGCCGTCAATACATCGCGAATGCGCTCCAACGGCTCGATCTGCGGCGGCCGAACGGAATCAGTGCGCGCCACGAAAAACCCGCCATCCTCGGTTTCCACCACATCGCCAATCTCGCCCTCGTCGGTAACGAATACCGCGTTCACGATACCCGCCAACGGTTCGAAGGGTACGGGCTGCCCGCTTGCGACGAGGCCACTGGTGTTGAAAGGCGCGAGTTTCTGTACCTCCAGGCCGTTATCGCGCGCCACCTCTTCTATGGTCCCGCCAGCGGCGAGACCATCTTCCACCGCATTGACCAAGTCGAAAATATCGTCGCGCGCCTGTTCAAGCGCAATCGCCTGACGCAAACCATCGGCGACATCTTTAAGCGGGATGGTTTCCTCCGGAAATACCTCGACTACCGACAGTAATTGCCAGCCTAGAGGGGTCTCGATCGGATCGGATGTTCCCCCAGCGAGCATCGAAAAGGCGGCCTGGGCGAGATCGCTATCCGGGACCTGTGAGATCTGTAGCGTTCCCATGGAGACCGGTGGGAAACCGGCTAACTCCTCGACCGCCTCGGCAAAAGGGCGGCCTTCGGTAATCAAGGCCTTGGCCTTTCCCGCGCTTTCCTGATCGAGGAATATGCCCTGCAGAATTTCGCGGCGTTCACCACGCTGAAAATTCGCCAGCCGATCGGCATAGACTTCGGCGATTTCCTCATCGTCAATGACTAGACTATCGGCCAGCCCTTGGACCGTCATCGATATTACGGTTGCCTCGCGGGTCTCCGGCGCCTGGAACGATTCCTTATTCTCTTCGTAGAACGCCAACAGCTCGGCTTCGTCAGGCTGCGCCAGTCCTTCAACCGTCGTCGTGCTGATGGTCGCCAACTCGGCGGTCCGTTGCTCGAAGCGATACTTGTAAAATGCGTCCACCATGGCTTCGGGCACGGCGATGGCCTCGCGCAATGTCCCGAGATATTGGGCGCGCGTTAAATCCTCGCGTGCGCTGGCGATAAATTGCGCCTCACTCAACCTAGCTTGACGCAGATAGCCGCCAAACGCCGACGCGTCGAAATTACCGTTCGCATCGCGGAAGGCATCGATATCCCGGATAGCGGCCTCCACTGCGGCATCTGAGGCGGCCACGCCAAGATCGCGCGCCGCCACATCGAAAAGGGAACGGGTCACCATGGTGCTTATGGTCTGGTTGAGAATGCTCGCGGCGATCGGTGAAGTCGGGTCGATCTGCTGACCGTTGGCCTGAGATATTTGCTGAAGTTGGTTATTAAACTCAATGCTGACCTGACGCAGCGAGAAATCCAAATCGCCGACTTCGACTACCGCGTTGGTATTGCCGCGATTATGGCCCCCGCCATGTCCGCCACCGCCGCCGAAATTGCTTGACCCGAAGAAAACGACGAAGGTCAAGGCCAACAGGCCGAGAATCGTCTTCATGATCCAGCTTTTGGTCATTTCGCGGAGGGCTTCAAGCATTCTTACGCATTCCTTTCACGTGCAGCGCCGTTTCGGGCCCGAGACGCATGGCGGCGCATCATAGTGATGGCAGTATAACCCGGCAAGCAATCGCCGGGGCGCCTAAAAAAACAGCCGATATTGGCCAAATCGAGTGGCTGTGTTAGAGCATCAGCGCCCAATTTGGCGTATTTTGAGCCAAGTGAAATGCAAATTTTGGTGAGATGATGGCAGGCCCTCGAAAATTAATCGCCGGCAACTGGAAAATGAACAATTTGGCGGCCGAAGGTCAGGCACTGGCCGGCGCGATTGGCGATATAGCCGCGTCCGGCGATTCGCCCGATTGCGATCTGTTGGTGTGCCCGCCGGCCACAATATTACAGACCATCGCGGCACAGCTGGCCGACAGCGCGGTCGCCGTCGGCGGCCAAAACTGCCACGCCGAGCCTAGCGGGGCCTATACCGGCGACGTTAGCGCCGCGATGTTGGCCGATATTGGCGCCAGCTACGTGATACTGGGCCATTCCGAGCGCCGCCACGGTCTCGGCGAGACCGACGCCATGATCCAGGCTAAGGTCACCGCTGCCCTTGGTGCGGGCCTCATTGCGATCGCGTGCATTGGCGAAACCGAGGCACAGCGCGACGCCGGCCAAACCCTCGACGTCTTAAGCCGCCAACTTGACGGGTCGCTGCCATCCGCCGGGCAGGGCGCCCTCGATGGCACCAATCTGGTCGTCGCCTATGAGCCCGTTTGGGCCATTGGCACCGGACGCACCCCCACGAATGAAGAAATCGCCAGCGCGCATGACCATATCCGCGCCTGCTTGCAGCGGTTAGTAGGGTCCGGTGCGGAGCAAATTCGGCTGCTTTATGGCGGCTCCATGAAGCCTGAGAATGCCGCGGCAATCCTGGCCATCGACAATGTTGACGGGGGCCTAATCGGCGGCGCGAGCCTCAAGGCCAGCGACTTCTGTGCCATAGCGGACGCCACGGTCGGTTGAATTGGAACGTTTAGACTGGAATTAAGGCGGCCAAGGCATTAAATACCCGCCAGACTTAAGTTATATTTACGTCCGGCGCCTCGGCAGCCCCATTTGAGAACCTGCGGTTAGAATCAGCAATGCAAACAATTATCCTCGTCGTCCACCTGCTTCTGGCGCTTGCGCTGGTCGGGGTCGTCTTGATGCAAAAGTCCGAAGGCGGACTTGGCGGGCTCGGCGGTTCGGGCCCAGGTGCTGGCGGCGGCATGGGTGGGCTGCTAGGCGGCCGCGCGGCGGCGAACCTGTTGACCCGCGCCACCGCTATTCTCGCTGGCTCCTTCTTCATTACCAGTATCGGTCTAGCCATTCTGGCCGGCGACAATAGCGGCCCGGTTTCGATCATTCAGGACGGCACCGGCGCCGGTGGCGCCCCAACGCACCAGCAGGCGCCTGCGCCAATGCAGCCTCACCAGCCGGCGGTGCCAACCGGCGAATGACCGACACCGGGTCAAACTGCAAAACACTGATTTTTAGGCGGCACCCGTGCCGCCTTTTTCAGTGGTGGAACATGAAATTGCAAAAAAGCGCCTTGTGGATGAATCACCTTTGTCCGCGCGCCACCAAATTGGGTACAAGATAGATCCATGACGACTCGGTTTATTTTCATAACAGGCGGCGTTGTCTCGTCCTTGGGGAAGGGTCTGGCCTCCGCGGCGCTCGGCGCGCTGTTACAGGCCCGTGGATATCGGGTGCGGGTGCGCAAGCTCGATCCCTATCTCAACATCGATCCCGGCACCATGAGCCCGATCGAGCATGGCGAAGTCTTTGTCACCGACGACGGCGCGGAAACCGACCTGGATCTAGGTCATTACGAAAGGTTTACCGGCGTCGCCGCGACGAAATCCGATAATGTGACCACCGGGCGGATTTACTCTGACGTGTTGGGCAAGGAACGCCGCGGCGATTATCTCGGCGGCACGGTCCAAGTGATCCCCCATGTTACCGATGCGATCAAGAAATTCGTGGTCGCCGATTTGCATGATGAGGATTTCATCATCTGCGAGATCGGCGGCACGGTCGGCGATATCGAAAGCCTGCCGTTCCTCGAAGCGATCCGCCAGCTCGGCAACGAATTGGGATCTAGCCGGGCGATGTTCATCCATCTGACCCTGGTGCCGTATCTGTCAGCGGCGGGCGAACTCAAAACCAAACCGACCCAGCATTCGGTGAAGGAACTGCAAAGCGTCGGTATACGCCCCGATATGGTGGTTTGCCGCTGCGACCGGCCGATTCCAGAATCTCAGCGCAACAAGATTGGCCTATTCTGCAATATTCGCCCCGACGCCGTGGTGCCGGCGCTCGATGTGGATACTATTTATCAGGTGCCCATCGACTACCATGATGATGGTTTCGACGGCCAGGTTCTGCGCCACTTCGGCCTTAGCACCACGCCGACGCTCGACCTCGATGCCTGGCGCCAGATCGTCAACCGCATCCGCGAACCCGACGGCGAGGTAAAGATCGCCGTGGTCGGCAAATACACCGACCTACCGGACGCCTATAAATCCTTGTCGGAGGCCCTGTCCCATGGCGGAATCGCCAACAATGTCAGGGTTAATCTCGATTGGATTTCGTCGGAAACTTTCGAGGAAGAGAACACCGTCGAGCAGTTGAGCGATGTCCACGCTATCCTGGTGCCCGGCGGCTTTGGCCAGCGGGGGGCGGAAGGCAAAATGCGCGCCGCCCGGTTCGCGCGTGAACATATGCTACCTTATTTCGGTATCTGTTTTGGCATGCAGATGGCGGTGATCGAGGCCGCGCGTAATCTCGCCGGCCTGCCCAATGCCGGCTCGACCGAATTCGGACCCTGTGACGACCCGGTGGTCGGTCTCATGACCGAATGGCAGAAAGGCAACGCGACGGAGCGGCGCGCCAGTGGCGATAATATGGGCGGCACCATGCGCCTCGGCGCCTATCCGGCAAGCCTCGAAGCCCGCACTCATATCGCCGAAATATACGGTATTAACGAAATTGCCGAACGCCATCGCCACCGCTATGAGGTCAACATCAATTACCGCGAGCCCCTGGAAACCGCGGGACTGAAGTTTTCCGGACTATCGCCGGACGGCATGCTGCCGGAGACGGTTGAGCTGGTCGATCACCCCTGGTTTATCGGCGTGCAGTATCATCCCGAATTGAAATCGCGGCCATTCGAACCCCATCCGCTATTCAGCTCGTTCGTCGCCGCGGCAATCGACCAGTCGCGGCTAGTGTAAGCATGGCCGCGCCCGCAAACGTGACGATCGGCAATGTGCTCATCGGCAACGATAAGCCGCTGGCGCTGATCGCCGGCCCGTGCCAGCTCGAATCGCGCGCCCATGCCCTGGAAATGAGCGCCGCTTTAGCGGAAATGTCGAAAAAACTCGGCATCGGCGTCATCTACAAAACCAGCTTCGACAAAGCCAACCGCACCTCTGTCGATACTGCGCGCGGCCTCGGCCTGGAAGAGTGCCTGCCGATCTTCGCTGAAATTCGCGAGACCAGCGGACTGCCGGTCCTGACCGACGTCCATGACGCCGCCCATTGCGCGCGGGTCGCGGAAGCGGTCGACGTCTTGCAGATACCGGCTTTCTTGTGCCGTCAGACCGACTTGATCGTCGCCGCCGCCGAAACCGGCCGGGCGCTGCACATCAAGAAGGGACAATTTCTGGCGCCATGGGATATGAAAAACGTGGTCGCCAAAGCGCGCGCCGCCGGTAATGACCGGGTGATGGTGTGCGAGCGCGGCGCCAGCTTCGGCTACAACACGCTGGTGTCGGACATGCGCGCGCTGCCGATCATGGCCGGCGAGACCAACTGCCCGGTGGTCTTTGACGCCACCCATTCGGTGCAACAGCCGGGCGGGCAGGGGTCGACCAGTGGTGGGCAGCGGGAATTCGCACCCGTCCTGGCCCGCGCCGCCGTCGCCATCGGCGTCGCCGCGGTCTTCATGGAAACCCATGAAGACCCGGATAAGGCGCCCAGCGATGGTCCCAATATGATCCATCTCAACCAGTTACCGGGTATTGTCGAGACCTTACTTGAGATCGATAAGGTGGCTAAAGCCCATCCGGTGAAGCTGTCTTAAAGTCCGATTATAAGAAACCAGATAAAGTGTGAGTTATGAGCGCAATCGCAGACATTGAAGGGCGCGAGATCCTCGATAGCCGCGGCAATCCGACGGTCGAGGTCGATGTCACCCTGGAAACCGGCGCCTTCGGCCGCGCTGCGGTGCCGTCAGGCGCATCCACCGGCGCGCACGAGGCCGTCGAATTGCGCGACGGCGACCCGGCCCGCTACGGCGGCAAGGGCGTGCTCGACGCGGTCCACGCGGTCAACAATGAGATCTTCGAAGCTCTGTCCGGTCTCGACGCCGACAACCAGGAATATCTGGATTCTCTGCTGATCGACCTCGACGGCACGCCGAACAAGGCGCGTCTGGGCGCCAACGCCATCCTCGGCGTGTCGCTCGCCATCGCCAAGGCGGCGGCCGAAGACGCCGAATTGCCGCTCTACCGTTATGTCGGCGGCAGCAACGCGCGCACCCTGCCGGTGCCGATGATGAACATCATCAATGGTGGCGCGCACGCCGATAATCCCATCGATATCCAGGAATTCATGATCATGCCGGTCGGCGCCGGCGATATGGCCGATGCGGTACGAGTTGGCGCCGAAGTGTTCCACGCCCTGCGCCGGCAATTATCGGACGCCGGTCACAACACCAATGTCGGTGACGAGGGCGGCTTCGCTCCCAATCTGGCCAGCGCCGACGAAGCGCTGGGCTATATCCTCAAAGCCATCGAAGGCGCCGGCTATAAGCCGGGCGACGATGTGGTGCTGGCGCTCGACGCCGCCTCTTCAGAATTCTTCGCCGACGGGGTCTACGATCTGGCGGGCGAGGGCAAGAAGCTCGGCTCGCCGGAAATGGCGGAATATATCAAAGATCTCTGCGACCGGTTTCCCATCGTCTCGGTGGAGGACGGCATGGACGAAGACGATTGGGACGGTTGGCGGGCGCTGACCGAATTAATCGGCGGCCGAGTGCAACTGGTCGGCGATGATTTGTTCGTCACCAACCCGACGCGTCTGCGCGACGGCATCGTCAAGGGCGTCGCCAATTCGATCCTCATCAAGGTCAACCAGATCGGCACCTTGTCAGAGACCCTAGAAGCGGTCGAGACCGCCCACACCGCGGCCTATAGCGCGGTGATGTCCCACCGTTCGGGCGAAACCGAGGACGCCACCATCGCCGATCTGGCGGTGGCCACCAATTGCGGGCAGATCAAAACCGGCTCGCTGAGCCGTTCCGACCGCCTGGCCAAGTACAACCAATTGCTGCGGATCGAAGACCAATTGGGCCCGGCGGCGCGCTATGCCGGGCGTTCGGTGTTGCCGAATAATTCCTGAGAAAATACTTTAATCCTTGACGACGCGAATCCCTTTGTGATTCCATGGTCTTATGACGGTATTCGAAGATATTCGGTTGCGCGCGCGCCATATCTGGTTGACGGTGTTCGGTGCTTTGGTGCTGGCCTATTTTTCGTATCACATGATTCAAGGAAATCATGGCGTTATCGCGCTGCTTGAACTTCAGTCGAAAGTTGCCGCGGCGGAAATTATCCAATCGCAGACAAATGCCGACCATCAGCGCCTGGCGCAGCAGGTTGCCTTACTGCGGCCCGACAATCTCGATCCCGACATGCTTGAGGAACGTAGCCGCGTGATGCTGAACTACGTCCACCCGGACGAAGTCGTCATCATGACCCCGACGCTCCGGTAACGCGCCCCACCGATAGCGGCGACTGACCATACAGTGGTTTAGATTGTCTCAAAACACAGAGCATTCCAGCGATATCCGAGCGGGATTGAAACTGGCGGTTAGGACATTTGCGCTTATCGGCGTTGCATCGCTCTTCCGGCACGCCCCCATCGGCATCGAAGTATTGCAGTGGGTGTTCGCCGCTATCGCGCTCGTTTTGTTCATTTTCGGGGGTTTAGGAATTCTGCTAAGCGCAGCGGTGTGGCGCAACCTCATCTGGCGAAGCACGCTGGGCCGCACAGCCACCTGGCGCGGCGGAAAAATTGGCAGCATTCTTCTCGCCGTGCCGCCCCTATTAGGTTTGTGCCTGATCGCAGCATTTCTCTTCGTCTCTATTGGCCGCCTTCTGCATCAGCAAATCTGACAAAACAGCCAATAGGATCAGATGCGGCAGCCCATGGGGCGGCTGCACTCAAAATCTTACATTATCCAGGAGAAGTGTAAGATATTCGGGTAGCGAAGATAACGCCTTGAAGGCGTTCCCTAAATCCGGAAGCGATCAAGCGCCGTAGAATCTTACGCTATTGGTGATAGTGTCAGATGGGGCAGCCACTATTGACGCCTGCTTTTTACGCAAAACGAATATTCGGGGGGCGAGTAGAGACCGCGCGCACATCGCGCTAAACTCGTTACCAACTTTGCCTATTAGGGATGGACGCAAATGACCTTCCAGCGCATCCGGCGCACCCAGCCGACCGCGGCGACGGGTGCCTATTCCAAGGCGGTCCTGGCGGGCAATACCCTCTATCTTTCCGGCCAAACCGGGGCGGGGCTCGACGGGGCTCCGGCGGTTGCGGGAGACCCGGCCGCCCAGGCCCACCAAGCGTGCGAGAACATCAAAGTTCTTTTGGAAGAAGCGGGCGGTGATTTATCGCACGCCGTGAAACTGACGGTTTACATCACCGATCGCGCCTACCGCGAACCCGTCTACGCGGTGATCGCCGACTACTTTGGCCCGCACGCCCCGGCCAGCACGGGGGTCATCGTCGACGGCCTCGCCTTGGCGGCGCTGTTGGTCGAGATCGATGTCACCGCGGTTCTGCCCTAGGCCGCCAATAGCAACCAGTTACCCAAAGAATTTGAAGAACCGATCCAGCACCTCGCCAGGTGCCTCTTCGGCGAGATAGTGTCCACTGTCTACAGCGCCGCCGGTAACTCCGGCGTCGCGGTATTGTTGCCAAATATCGAGCGGCTCGTACCACTTGCCGACCTTTCCCTGCTCTCCCCAAAGCACCAGTGACGGGCATTGTATTTTGTCGCCGGCCTCGCGGCTTTGCCGGTCGTGGGTCAAATCGATGGTGGCGGCGGCCCGATAGTCCTCGCACATGCCGGTGATCATCTGCGGGTCGCGCACTGATGTCAGATAATCGGATAGGGCGTCGGGGTGGAAAAAATCGCCGCCTTTGGGTTCGCGCGACATCACCCGGCCCAACGCTAACCGGACCCCGCCGACCTTCACCCTTAATCCAAAGATCGGCTGCTGATGTAAGCTGCGATCTTCGAGAGGGCGCGCAATTTTCTGGAACGAGCGTAACGTAAAAACTAAAATGAATTTCTATGGCAAATAGAAATTACACCATGCCGCCCTTGGCGGAACGCGGAATATCGTTTCTCTTTATCATAGCAATTTTGGCTCTTCTGCTCGGGATTCTATCGGGCTTAAGGTGGCCCAATATTTGGGCGATGACCCATTATCTTTTTGACTACAGCAGCGGTTTCACCAAACGCGGCTTAATCGGCGAAATCCTGTCGCATGTTCTTGGCAACACGATTTCCTACGGCACCCTGGTTGTTTTAAGCCTGGGAATTTTCGTCGTTTGGGTGTTGATGCTGTTTTTAAAACTTCGACAATTAGCCGACGTAAATCATCACATATGGTTGGCTGCCGCCGTTGTGCTGATTTCGCCGGGCTTTGTGTTTCTCGTCCACAACATGGGTTATTTCGACCATGTCGGTCTGATCGTTGTGTTTCTTAGTTTCTTTTTACCCGCAACGTTTGCCGGCCTTCTGGCACGGATCATCTTATGCAGCGTCATGGTCGTAATGCATGAGGCGTTCTTTTTGATGTTTTTCCCTGTCGTGGCATTGGAATTCGCGCTACGCGCAGCAATTGGTGACCGAAAAAATCGAATTGCGGCAACATTCTTGTTAGTTTCCGTCACGGTTGCCACGACATATTGGGTCGGCAATTCCACACTCCCCGACGCACACAGGACGAGTTACACAAGCCATGTCTCGGAACGCGCTGGCGACTTTGCAATCCGCGAAGATGCTGTCGATGTTTTGTTTCGCGACGGTCGCGACAATATTATCGTCACCGGAAATGTAAGACAGCAGGTAGGAAATTCTTGGTCCACAGCAATCGCTGCGTTTTTCTTCATAATACCCCTGTCGATAGCGCTGATACTCGCAAGCTTGTACTTGATCGGCCGAGCCGACCTACCCGACCGAACCAAACTATTTTTGCGCTGGGGTACAATCGGTAGTGCCTTCAGCCCGTTGCTGCTGAATGTGCTCGCGTGGGATATCTGGCGGTTTTTCGCACTCACGCAATTTTCAGCATTCTTGGCATTAATCGCCGTCGGCACGCACCTGCGCAGCCAACTCGCTCACGTGGCTTGGACACGGCGGGCCAGTTACGTGATTCTAATACTTGCCTTTATTGGCATCGCAACTAACGTAAAATTGTTTGAAAGCTATAGTATTACGCGCACACCATACCTATTAAACATGACCCCGGTTATCGACATATTACAGGGTAATATTCGCATCCCGAGTTGGTAATTTTTCTTGCCGCGCAGTCAATTGAAACCAAGATTTGATATCTAACCAATACTGTCAATTCACTGGTATTCGGCCTGCGACGCGGCCCATCGCGCAGTCTTCCGTGACGGCAGGTTTGCTTCTAAAAAATAATCTAATTCAGACCCGCCGCTACGCAATCGGCGAATTCCTTCGCATAACCGTTTATCAAGCTGGGCAGATCGCGGCCGCGCAGATCGCCGGGGAACAGCTCGAACTCGAAGGGGCCGCGAAAGCCACCGGCCATCATTTCACCAATCAATCGGCTCATATTCAAGTCGCCCGCATCCAGGGTTTCACGCCCGACGGCGTAACCCTTGTCGAATTTAATGTTGCACATCTGGATTAACACGACGGTCTCGGGCGCCGTATTCAGCAATCCCGGAAAGTCGGGATCCCACCAGGAATGGTTGAGATCGACCAGTAGCTTGGCGCTGTCATGGGGCTCGACGAGCGCCAACCCATGGGCGATCGTGTTGATGCAGCCCCGGGCGACAATTTCCTTGGGGTGGATCGGCTCAACCCCCAGGATCACGCCTTTCGCCTCCGCTTCCGTCGCCATGTCAGCCAAGCCAGATTTGACGAGATCATAGGCGTCGGCAAACGGTTTGGACGGATCACCGGCCCCGGCGCTGATCACCGTCAGCTCTGCAGCGCCCAATTCCGCGGCGATATCGATCATCTCGCTGTCGCTGTATTTTTCCTTGTTCTCTGGTTGCGTGCCGGTGAAATATCCCGAGCTGTTGAGCGACGATACGCCCAGACCATTGTCCTTCAGACATTGGTTGAGCGCCGGCACCCCCATCTCAAATAGCGCCGCGCGAGTGACGCCGACCGAGTCGATACCGGCGTCGGCGACGATCCCGGCAAATTCGGGAAACGGCGTGTCCTTGCCGCAAATATAGTGATTTACCGATAATGAATATTCCATCTTATCACCCCCTATTGTCCGCGATGCTTACCGGTAGTTTCCCCGGCGTTGAGATAATCGGTGGCACCGCTGCCAACGGTTCCCAGTCTGTCTGGATTTGTTACGCGGACACTCCGCAAATGAACTCCCGTTAGTGAAGAGACCGTAGTTTCCATAGCCTGCCAACGCAATGTCGGAGCGGGGGCGGGACGGTATTCGCAGATATTCGGTTGCCGCCGGCGAGATCATCCGACGCAACCCAGCGCCGACCCACCAGTGCCTGGCGCAGCGAAAAGAGTCTTTCGTCGGCAGCGATTAACCGCCGCTGTGCCCGTCCGCCGATAGCAGCGGCGGAACGCAAAATATTACACTATTGGTGATAGTGTCAGATCGACGGCGGCACCCCGAAAACGGCCGTAAATTGGTACGGGCACTGACGGGGAAAAATAGCCAGTTTCAGACATTCAGAAAAAGCTAATACACGCCGACTGGCGGGCCATCGTTATCGCAAACCGCACATTGCGATGCCGTCGGTGGGAAATGAACATCTATTTACGGATTTCGAGAGCTTTTTCCGGAATCCACTGATTCTTGCCGCTCATCGGACAAGACCTCATAAATTGTGTCGGGCTCTTCTCGACCCCGGACAGTTACAAGGCCTATCTCGCGGCACCGGATCGTCGGATCGCTTGTTACAAGTGCGTGTGTGGATGAGGAGATAAGAATCGGCACTTCATACTGCTTAGTCAGAGATTCGATGCGCGACGCCAGGTTCACCGCATCCCCCAATACCGTTGAGTCCATGCGATCGGCCGAACCGACGGTCCCGATGACGGTCTCACCGGTGTGGATACCCAGCCCGATGGAAATCGGATCGGAACCCTCTAGCTTTCTTTGCTCGTTATAACTTTGCAATGCCGCCAGCATATCGAGCGAGGTGCGCACGGCGTTTCGAGCTGCAATCGCAGGGTCCTCGTCAATGAACAAGCACATGATGGCATCGCCGATAAACTTATCGATGAACCCGCCATTCGCGTGGATTGGCGAATTCATCTGTTCGAAATAAGTATTCAGGAAATTCAACAGCTCTTGCGGGGACAGGGTCTCGGATAGGGCTGTGAAAGCGCGAATGTCGGCAAACAATATCGTCACCACTCCGGAATCCGCCTCACCCAACTCGATGTTCCCCAAGCCCTGTTTGGCAAGACGATCCAGGAACTGGCGCGGCACAAATTTCCGGAAGGTGTCGCGGAGCCTAATGTTTTGCAGCAAGGCGCTGACTTGTGCTGCGACCATATCAAAAAAGTTGCGGTCGCTATTGGTAAACGCGCGGTACAGAACCGCTTTGGCGGCTGAGAAACCAACGATGAATAGGCCGTAAAATTCGCCTGAGTCGGAACGCAAAGGACAGATAATCGCCTGGCTGAGATCGAGGGCGTTCGCCAGTTCGCCGTCGATATCTTCAAACAGCCGCGACGCGCCGCCGTCGACAATCTGCGCGATCTGTTCGCCGCCGCCAACGACGCAATCGTTCAACTCTCTGACGCGGCGGCGGGAATAGCCCTTAATTGCCACGACGGCGTACCCGTCGTCTCGAGGCTGCAAGACAACGGCCTTTTCGACCCCGAAATCGCGGATTGATAAATCCACCAACTTGTCGAGGGCAGCGTCCGGATCACCATAACCGATAAGCAATTTGCTCAGCACCTGTACGGCATTCAACCGGGCCAACTGCTCCTGAAGTTCATGAAGATTGGCGTAGTAATTCCTCTCAGCATCGGCCAAACGCACTCGCAACGCCTCGGCATCCAGTTGCTGCAGCTCGCTTCGGTCCATGTTCTTGCTTTAATAGAGGACGGACGTTGGGCCCGCCGCGTTTCACAGGGTTAGTGGAAGACGGCCAAGGTGGCGGTGAAATTATGGAAAACGTTTTTCCCATCGACCGGCGAAATTTCGCCGAACGAGAATGTGCCCATCCAAGGCAACGGCTCTGTAAATATCTCTTGGACCATCATTGCGCCCTTGAGAACGTCGTCGCCAATCATAAATTTGCCGCGGCCCGCACAGTCGAACTGGCAGACGAGCCTGGCGTCAGCGGGTACCTCATCCAACGAGCTTTTAAGCCGCTTCGCAGCCATGGTCGCCGACATCAGCACGCCGTTATGGTCGCGGCGCATGAATTGGATCTCGGTGCCTTGAGGGACATCGGCCGGAACCGTGAGGGACTTGGTCTCGAAATCTATGCCATGAATAGCGCGCAGAACGTAGGGAGACAGGGCGTCTGTTGCTTCGTCGGCTTTGAGACCGATCCCCATCAACGTAATGGCCGTGGCAAGGTTTTCAGCGACAATCGGCGCGCCCATTTCTTCGCTCGCGATTTCGAGCGCGGGTCGATCGTCGATCTCGATAATGATGTTGTCTTGTGATTTGGTAACGATCCGCTTGTGGCCGACCGGTTCACTGCCATGGGTTACGATTGTCTTGAGTTCGAAGTCTCCGACCATCAATACCGCACTGCAGGCACCTTCCTTGATGGTCCCATTGTGAAACTGATGGCACTGTTGGAACTTGAGATTGTCGCCCGACACACCACCCACAAACGGTAACATAGCGTGCCGCTCGATACCTTCGAATAACTGACTGATGTTGGACCGAAAATCGGGAAACAAGAATAAGACCCGGTTTCCCGGGTCGTTCACTGATTTAATCGCTTGGCCAATTTTTGTCCCGGCCCCCAAAGGGTCACCAACAATATCTTCGGCGCAATATTCATAAAATTTGATGGTCTCCGACCGGATCGCAATGACCTGCACCGCGTACATCGATTCATCGGCCATATTTCGACCGATGATCCCTTCGAACGTCGCCCCGCCCATCGGGCAATCGCCGAGGATTTCCCGCACGCCCTCTAGTACATCTTCCTGTTCGTAGCCGATCGTGGAGAAGACAAAGATAAAGTCAGCTTCGTCTGGGCCAAGCTCTTCTCTCGCGGCTGTTGCTGCGGCCACGGCAGCCTCATATCCATCGACTTCGTTGCTGCTTCCAATGGCAATGACGGCATCCATCGTGACCTCCCAGACATAAAGACAAGCGAGCGCTTTGCCGACACCCGAATGTTACCATGCCCACCTTAGATCATGATGCCCTGGCGGACGATACTTTGCCGACACACCAAAATTTCGGAGGGCACCTGATGTCGCTTTTGGGTGGCGGCCTCAACCGATTAAAGTACCACTCCTAAAGCATAACCTCGCCGCCGCAGACGGCGATGGACTGGCCGGTGATGAACGAGCTGGCGGGCGAGGCTAAAAACATCACAATGCCGATCAAATCGTCAGGCGTTTCGGCGCGTTTGAGGATGCGCTTTTGCTGGATGAACTGGTGCATGTCCGGGTCCATGCTGGCGTGTTCGACCTCGGTCTCGGTGTAGCCCGGCATCACCGCGTTGACGTTGATATTGTCGTCGCCCAGCTCGCGCGACATCACCCGGGTCATGCCGACGATCGCCGCCTTCGAGGTGACATAGTGCATGAACCCCGGCACGCCCTGGGGCACCGTGCCCGAGGAAATGTTGATGATGCGGCCCTGGCCGGCTTCGCGCATGGCCGGCGCGACGGCGCTGGCGCACAGATACGAGCCGGTGATATTGACGTGGAGCACCTTGTTCCATTCGTCGAAGGGGATGTCGTAGAACTGGCGCCGCGGGATGGTCGCGAACACCGCCGCATTGTTGATCAACACATCGACCCGGCCATAGGTCTCGAGCGCCGCGGCGACCATGGCCGCGACGGAGTCCGGCGAACCGACGTCGGTTTCGACCGCCAGCGCCTGGCCACCCTTGGCCTCGATCTCCGCGGCCACATTCTGCAGGTTCTCGCCATCGATCTCGGCCAACACCGGAATCGCGCCGGCCTCGGCAAACGCCAAGGCATAGTCGCGCCCCAAACCCTGGCCAGCCCCTGTGATAATTACGACGCGCCCGCTAACGTCGAAGCGATTGTCCGCCATATCTCTCCCCGATCTCTATGTTGAAGACATTGTCTGGGGCAGCCTAACGGGGAAACGCGCCGACATCCATCTGGCGGCTTACTTCATCCTTGGTTTGCGCAGGGGCGGGGCGACACGACGCCACCCCGCCACCCAGGCTTAGGCGTTGGTGATGGTTTCGAGATGACCCAGCCCTAACGCATCGACCACGCCGGCTTGAACCGGTGCCGTCGCGGTGTTCACCGTGTCGGCGCCGAAACTGTCGCCGACAACGGTGCGCACGGGGCGCGTGCCCTTGGCCTGGGCGACCAAACCGGCGATGGCGTCGGCGACATCGTGGGGGTTGGGGCCATCGGCGGCGGCGAACATGGTTGAGAAATGTTCGAACAGAGCGCCCGGAATCTCGCCGACCGCGCCATACTCCGCCGCCCGCGCGCCATCGGCGGGCTGGCCGGCGCTGGCGTACATATCGGTCGGATAGGCGCTCGGCTGTACCAGAACCACGTCGATGCCGAGCTGCGAGACTTCCAGGCGCAAACTATCGGTCAAGGCCTCGACGGCGAATTTACTGGCGCCATAGATGCCGAAGAAAGGCAGGGTGACCCGGCCGACCACCGAGCCGATATTGATGATCAGCCCATCCTTGTGACGGCGTAGATCCGGCAGCACAGCGCGCGTGACGCGATGTACGCCCAGCACGTTGACGTCGAACAGCGCACTGGCCTGCGCCGGCGTAAACGCTTCCGTCACCCCCGCCGAGGCCACGCCGGCATTGTTGATTAGAACATCGATGAGCCCGGTTTTTTCGATGATCGCGGCGACCGCGTTCTCGACCGACCGGGTGCTGGTCACGTCGAGCTCGACAACGTCGATATTCTGCGCCCGCAAGGCCTCCGCGTGGTGGCGGTTCTTACCCACGGGGTCGCGCATCGAGGCGAATACACGATGGCCGGCGCGCGAGAGCGTCTCCGCGGTATCGCGGCCAAAGCCGGTGGACGCGCCGGTGATGAGAATTATCTTGGACATGGAAAGGGTTCCTTTTCGGGTTGGGGAGCGTTGAACTTTGAATTAGGCCGCGGCGGCACGCAGCAGCGTGCGGTCGAGGAAGTCATGCACCGCCGCAGCGATTTCGCGGTGGTGGGTTTCCAGCGCGAAATGGCCGGTATTGAAGAATTCGATTTCGGCGTGGGGCAGATCGCGTTGAAAGGCGCGGGCGCCGGGCGGCAGAAAGAACGGATCGTTCTCGCCCCAGACCGCCAGGAGCGGCGGCTGATGTTCGCGAAAATAGGCCTGAAACGCCGGATACAGCGCAACATTGCTGGCGTAATCGCGCAGTAGGTCGAGCTGGATGTCGTCGTTGCCCGGACGCGCCAACAGGGCGCTATCGAGGGTGTATCCCTCGGGCGCGACCAGCGCTGTATCGGCGACACCATGCGTGTACTGCCAGCGGGTCGTCTCCGGCGTCAGGAAGTCGCGCAACGCCGTTCGGTTGGCATCGCTGGGCTCTGCCCAATAGTTTTGAATCGGCGCCCAACCGTCGCTAAGCCCTTCGGCATAGGCGTTGCCGTTCTGCGAGATCAACGCGGTGATCCGCTCCGGGTGTCGCAGCGCCAGCCTGAGGCCGACCGGCGCGCCGTAATCGAACATGTAGAGCGCGTAGCGGTCGATGACCATGGTCTCGGTGAAGCGGTCGACGACATTGGTAAGGGTCTCGAACGTGTAGGCAAATGTCGTGCGGTCCGGCGCGTCAGAAAATCCGAAGCCGGGCAGATCGGGCGCGATCACCCGATAGGTATTCGCAAGCCGTGGGATCAAATCCCGGAACATATGGCTCGAGGTTGGGAAACCATGGAGCAAAAGCAGAGCCGGGGCATCCCGGGGGCCGGCTTCGCGATAGAAGATGTTCACCCCGTCGATATCGACCGAGCGGTAGGCGGTGTCATTGGTCATTGAATTTTCCATTCTTGGGAAGGTGTAAAAGTTAAATTCACGAGTAACCTTCTAAACATGATTTAGACAGTTATTACGCGAAAGTAACTTGTCAAGGGATGTTTAGGAGGTTACTTCGTTTTGGGTACAAATTGATCTCATGGAGGCGACGACAGTGATCGAAACCGAACTTCCGGCGCCGTTTTTTTTCGCCGACGACCCAGCGTTGGATTTTCTCGACAGCATCGCCGCCCCGCGCGACACGGAAATCGAGTGGATCGGCAATGGCGGCGATTTTTTGACTTGGCTTGAACAGGCCGAACTCGTACCGACAAACGTCGTAAAACGCTTCCGTGCCAGTACGCCACCGGCGCAACTTGACGAGATCGCGGCGCAGGCCCGCCAGTTGCGCGAATGGTTTCGCAAGTTCATCGCTAAACACGCCGGCCGGCCACTACAACCTTCGGCGCTGGCCAGGTTGGAACCCATCAACATGCTTTTGGCGGCCGACCAAAGCTTTCACCAGATCGAGGCCACCGGCGCCGGGTCGCTGGGCTGGCGCCAAGAGCGGCGGTGGGACGCACCGCAATCGCTCCTGCTGCCGATCGCCGAGGCGATGGGCGATCTGGCTTGTCGGGCCGACTTCAGCCATGTGAAAAACTGCGAGGGTCCGTCCTGCACCATGTGGTTCCACGATGTCACCAAAAACCATACGCGGCGCTGGTGCGACATGGCGGTCTGCGGCAATCGGGCGAAAGCGGCGCTGCACCGGGCGAAGCGCCAGAGTACTGGCGCGAAGCGCGGTGAAAAATAGTTTGAAAAATAATCGATTGGGCACTGACTGCGGACTCACCACGTAATTTTCGGCACGGTGTCGCTGGTTACCGCGAACTTATATTACCCGGCCAAAATTGCCGATTAACCAATACCCAGTAAATTCCTGCTATTTCCCCGTGTTTATTGACTTTTTCGGCATTTGTGACTTGCCGAAAATGCCGGATTCGCCTACTTGTCTTAAGCAATCAGCGGTCCTGTTTTGATCCTAGGGGGAGCGATTATGGCGACGGCGGCACAAAGCGCGCGCGCGAAAAGCGCGAAACGTCCGACAAAATCCCGGCGACAACAGAAAAGCTCTCCGGTCGACCATAGCGCCGAAGAACTTCTTACCTTCTACCGCGAAATGCTGAAGATCCGACGCTTCGAAGAGAAGGCCGGCCAGATGTACGGCATGGGCCTGATCGGCGGGTTTTGCCATCTTTATATTGGCCAGGAAGCCGTCGTTGTCGGCATGCAGGCCGCTCTCGAACCGCAAGATACGGTGATCACCACCTATCGCGACCACGGCCACATGCTGGCCTGCGGCATGGAGCCGCGCGGCGTCATGGCCGAGCTTACCGGGCGTATCGGCGGCTATTCCAGGGGCAAGGGCGGCTCGATGCATATGTTCTCGAAAGAGAAGAACTTCTACGGCGGCCACGGCATCGTCGGCGCCAATGTACCGCTCGGCACCGGCATCGCGTTTTCCCACAAATATCGCCAGGATGACGGCGTGTGTCTGACCTACTTCGGCGACGGCGCGGTCAACCAGGGCCAGGTCTACGAATCCTTCAACATCGCCGCCCTGTGGCAGTTGCCGGTGATCTATGTGATCGAGAATAACCGCTACGGCATGGGCACCTCGGTCGAGCGGGCCTCCGCCGGCACGCAATTATGGCAGCGGGGCCAGGCCTACGGCATTCCCGGCGAACAGCCCGACGGCATGGATGTGCGCGCCGTCAACGCCGCGGCGCGCAGCGCCTTGGCCCATGTACGCGGCGGCAATGGGCCGTTCATTTTGGAAATGCAGACTTATCGCTATCGCGGCCATTCCATGTCCGACCCGGCAAAGTACCGCACCAAGGAAGAGGTGCAGAAGATCCGCACCGAAAAGGACCCGCTGGACACCTTGAAGACCATCCTCCTCGAACGCGGCGATGCCAGCGAAGACGATCTGAAAGCCTTCGACCGCGAGGTGCGCGATGTGGTCAACGAGGCGGCCGAATACGCGCAAACCAGCCCGGAACCCGATCCATCGGAGCTCTACACCGATATTTTGATCGAGGCTTGAGGTTCAACGATGGCGTCTCACCACACCACGCGTAAGGAAACTCTCTCATGAGCGTCCAAGTTCTGATGCCGGCGCTGTCGCCGACCATGACCGAGGGTAACCTGGCCCGTTGGCTCAAGGCCGAAGGCGACGCGATCGCGCCCGGCGACGTCATTGCGGAAATCGAAACCGACAAGGCGACGATGGAAGTCGAAGCGGTCGATGAAGGCATCCTGGGTAAGATATTGGTGCCCGAGGGCGCCGAAGAGGTAGCGGTTAACACGCCCATCGCGGTGATCTTGGAAGAGGGCGAAAGCGCCGCCGATATTTCTGCACCGGCGGCACCGGCCGCTCCAGCGCCTGCCGCAATAGACGAACCTCCCGCCGGTAACGGCCATGATATCGCGGCAGCGGCGGCACCGATGCCCGTCACGCAGGCACCCGCCGAGGACACCTATACCGGCGAGACCCAGGAAGTCACCCTGCGCGAGGCCTTACGCGACGCCATGGCCGAGGAGATGCGCCGTGAGGAGAGCGTTTTCCTGATGGGCGAAGAGGTGGCGCAATATCAGGGAGCCTACAAAGTCAGCCAAGGTCTTCTCGAAGAATTCGGCGATCAACGGGTGATCGATACGCCGATCACCGAGCAAGGATTTGCCGGCGTCGGGGTCGGCGCGGCGATGACCGGATTACGGCCCATCATCGAATTCATGACCTTCAATTTCGCCATGCAGGCGATCGACCAAATCATCAATTCGGCGGCGAAAACCCTCTATATGTCCGGCGGGCAAATGGGCGCGCCGGTGGTGTTTCGCGGGCCCAACGGCGCGGCGTCGCGGGTCGGCGCCCAGCATTCCCAATGCTACGCCAGTTGGTACGCCCATTGTCCAGGCCTCAAGGTCATCGCGCCTTATTCCGGCGCCGACGCCAAGGGATTGTTGAAGTCGGCGATCCGCGATCCCAACCCGATCATCTTTCTGGAAAACGAGTTGCTTTACGGCCAGAGCTTCGACGTGCCGACCGACCCTGATTTCACCGTACCCATCGGCCGCGCCAAGGTGGTGCGCGAAGGCTCTGACGTCACCATCACCGCGTTCTCCCTGATGGTCGCCAAGGCGCTGGAGGCCGCCGACGCGTTAGCCGGTGAGGGGATCTCCGCCGAGGTGATCGATTTGCGCACCCTACGGCCGCTCGATACGGCAACCATCGTCGAGTCCGTCAAGAAAACCAACCGGCTGGTTTCCGTCGAGGAAGGCTGGCCCTTCGCCGGCATCGGCTCGGAAATGGCGGCGCTGATGATGGAGCAGGCCTTCGATTGGCTCGACGCGCCGGTGTTGCGGGTGCACGGCGCCGACGTACCCATGCCGTACGCCGCCAACTTGGAAAAACTAGCGCTACCGCAAACCGATGACATCGTGACCGCCGCAAAGTCCGTTACCTATCGCAGCTAGTTGCACGCTCCGGCGTAGGGATTAAAGAACATGCCCATCACCATATTGATGCCAGCACTATCGCCGACCATGACCGAGGGTAACCTTGCCCGCTGGTTGAAGGCCGAGGGTGACAGCGTTGTACCGGGCGACGTGATCGCCGAAATCGAAACCGACAAGGCGACCATGGAAGTCGAATCCGTCGACGAAGGAGTTCTAGGCAAGATACTGGTTGCAGAAGGCACCGAAGAGATCGCCGTCAACACGCCGATCGCGGTAATCCTGGAAGACGGCGAAGACAGCAGCGCTTTGGCCTCGTTCGACGCAGGTGCAGCGTCACCCGCGCCAGCACCGGTGGCCGCCGCCGCCCCGGAACCCGCCCCTGAACCCACGCCGGCACCAGCCGCTGCCGCAGTTGCCGCGCCAACACCTGCACCACAGCCAGCCCCCGCCGCGCCGCAATCCAGCGGCGAGCGCGTATTCGCCAGCCCGTTGGCCCGGCGCATGGCCGAACAACAGGGGATCGATCTATCCACGGTCGGCGGCACCGGCCCGAACGGGCGCATCGTTAAGGCCGACATTGAGGCTTACGCCGGCGGCACGGCGCCCGCAGTCGCCGCAACGCCCAGCGCAACGCCAACTGCTCCCATTGCCGGCGAGACGCCATACGATCTGGTGCCGGTCAACAATATCCGCAAAGTGGTCGCCCGCCGTCTCACCGAATCCAAACAGTCGGTGCCGCATTTTTATATGACGGTGGATTGTGAAATCGACGCGCTGCTCGGCGTGCGCGCCGATCTCAATGGCCGGGCGAAAGACGGCGAGTTCAAGATCTCGGTCAACGACATGATCATCAAGGCCTGCGGGGTGGCTCTGATGCAGGTCCCGGCGGCGAACGCATCATGGTCCGATGACGGCATCAAAATGTACAAGCAAGCCGATATCTCGGTCGCCGTCGCTATCGACGATGGCTTGATCACGCCAATCGTGCGCAACGCCAACGGCAAGGGACTACGGGCGATTTCAGAAGATATGCTGGATCTGGCCGGCAAGGCGCGCGAGGGCCGGTTGGCGCCGGAAGAATATCAGGGCGGCACGTTCTCCATATCCAATCTCGGCATGTTCGGCATCAAGGATTTCCAGGCGGTGATCAACCCGCCGCAGGGCTGCATCCTGGCCATCGGCGCCGGTGAACAGCGGCCGATCGTCAAGGAGGGTGCCCTTGCCGTTGCAACGATGATGTCGGTCACCCTATCGTGCGATCACCGGGTCGTCGACGGCGCTGTCGGCGCGGAATTTTTGGCCGCTTTCAAGACCCTAATCGAAGACCCGCTGGGAATGCTGTTGTAGGGCTTAAATTTTGTGATGAGTTTAGCTTGGACAAAATATAGACCTCATCCTGAGGAGCCCTTTCGCCTCGCCCTTCGAGACGGGCCTAGCGGCCCTCCTCAGGATGAGGCGAAAGGGCGTCTCGAAGGATGATAGCCGCTAGATACGCCGCTAATTCGTAATGCCCGGACCGGGCAGAGGACGTTACTTTGGCAGACAGTAAATTCGATCTCATCATTGTCGGCGGCGGGCCCGGCGGCTACGTGGCGGCCATTCGCGCCGCCCAGCTTGGCCTCAAGACCGCGGTCGTCGAGGCTAACCATCTCGGCGGCATCTGCCTCAACTGGGGCTGTATTCCGACCAAGGCGCTGCTGCGCTCGGCGGAGATTTATAACTATATCCAACACGCTGACGCGTTTGGCCTGAAGGTCACTGGAGCGTCGTTCGATTTGCAGAAAATTGTCGAGCGGTCCCGCGCGGTTTCCAAACAGCTCAACCAGGGTGTCGGCTATCTGTTGAAAAAGAACAAGGTCGAGGTGATCGACGGGTGGGGCACCCTGGCCGGTGGTAAGGCCGGCGCACGTAAGGTAACGGTCGAGAAAGACGGCAAGAAGATCGCCGATCTGGAAGCCAAAAACATCATTCTGGCGACCGGCGCGCGGGCCCGGCAACTGCCCGGGTTGGAGGCCGACGGTAAGCTGATCTGGACCTACCGGGAAGCCATGGTGCCCGACATCATGCCGAAATCGCTGCTCGTCGTCGGCTCCGGCGCCATCGGCATCGAGTTCGCCTCGTTCTACCGCACACTCGGGGCGGAGGTGACCGTGGTCGAAGTTCTCGACCGGGTGCTGCCCGTCGAGGATGCGGAAATCTCCGCGCTGGCCCATAAGGCCTTCGAGAAACAGGGCATGACCATCCACACCAGCGCCAATGTGAGCGCGCTGAAAGCCGGCAAGAACAACGTGAAGGCGACGATAGAGGCCGACGGCAAAAAATCCGAGCAAACCTTCGACCGGGTCATCATGGCGGTCGGCATCGTCGGTAATGTGGAGAATATCGGCCTCGACGGCACCAAGGTGAAAGTCGACCGCAGCCATGTGGAGATCGACGAATGGGGCGCCACCGGCGAGCCCGGCGTCTGGGCAATCGGCGATCTGGTCGGACCGCCCTGGCTGGCCCATAAGGCGGAACACGAAGGCGTCATTTGCGTTGAGAAGATCGCCGGCGTTAAAGGCATCCACCCACTCGATACCTCGCGCATCCCGGGCTGCACCTATTGTCAGCCGCAAATCGCCTCGATCGGCCTCACGGAAGCCGCGGCGGTGGAGCAGGGCCATAAGGTGCGGGTCGGCCGCTTCCCATTTCAAGGAAATGGTAAGGCAATTGCGCTAGGAGAGCCCGAAGGATTGGTGAAAACCGTATTCGACGCCAACACCGGCGAACTGCTCGGCGCTCATATGATCGGCGCCGAGGTTACCGAGCTGATCCAGGGGTACGGCATTGCCAAAACCCTGGAGACCACCGAAGAGGAATTGATGCACGCCATCTTCCCCCATCCCACGCTCAGCGAGATGATGCACGAGTCGGTGCTTGACGCGTACGACCGGGTTATCCATTTCTAGGCCATGACCACAGCACCCACACCAGATCGCGCCGCCGCTGCGGCCCTGCGCCACCCGGAAAAACGCAATAATCCGGACAACCCGATCCAGCGCAAACCGGCCTGGATCCGGGTCAAGGCGCCGACCAGCGAGGCCTATCACGAGACCCGCAAGCTGATGCGCGACCTCAATCTGGTCACCGTGTGCGAAGAGGCGGCGTGTCCCAATATCGGCGAGTGCTGGGCCAAGAAGCACGCAACCATGATGATCATGGGCGACACCTGCACCCGGGCCTGCGCCTTTTGCAACGTCGCCACCGGCACGCCCAAGCCCCTCGACCCCTTGGAGCCGGCCAATGTGGGCGTCTCGGTTGCCGCGTTGGGGCTGGAGCATGTGGTGATCACCTCGGTCGACCGGGACGATCTGGCCGATGGCGGGGCCGGGCACTTCGCGCAAGTCATCGAGGCTATCCGCAGCGCCGCGCCGGACACCACCATCGAAATTCTGACGCCCGACTTCAAGGACAAGCCCGGCGCACTGGACATCATGGCCGCCAGCCCGCCCGATGTGTTCAACCATAATCTGGAGACCGTACCGCGGCTCTACCCGACGATCCGTCCCGGCGCGCGTTATTTTACTAGTCTCAGCCTGTTGAACGACATCAAGCGCCACCTGCCACGGATGTTCACCAAGTCGGGCCTGATGGTCGGCCTCGGCGAGACCCGCGAGGAAGTGGGGCAGGTGATGGACGATCTGCGCGCCGCCGATGTGGATTTCCTCACCATCGGCCAGTATCTGCAACCGACGCCCAAGCACGCGCCGATTGACCGTTTCGTGACCCCTGACGAATTCGAGGGCTATGCCGCCTTGGCGCGGGGCAAGGGCTTCTTGTTGGTCTCCGCCACGCCGTTGACCCGCTCGAGCTATCACGCCGGCGACGATTTCGCCAAGCTGCGCGCCGCGCGCGACGCCAAGCTGGCGGCGGCTGAATAACCGCCAAGCCCCGGTCAAAAAGTGCCCACCCATAAAGAAATTCGGGTTGTCCCCCACAGCCCCGAGCAACTCTACGAGCTGGTCGCCGATATCGAGAAATATCCGGAATTTCTGCCCTGGTGCGTGGCGGCGCGCAATTGCTCGCGCGAACCCGCTCCTGATGGCGAGCTGGTAATGGCCGATATGGTGATCGGCTTTAAGATGTTCCGCGAACGGGTGCGCTCAAAGGTGACCTTGCATCCGCCCGAAGACAGTGAAAAGGGCGCCGGCACCCATGGCCGTATCGACGTGGAATATATCGAGGGACCGCTGAAATATCTGCAGAACCACTGGGTGTTCGTGCCGACTGAAAGCGGCGGCTGCGAGATCGACTTCTTCGTCGATTTCGAGTTCCGCTCGCGGATATTGCAGAAAATCGTCGGCGCGCTATTCCACGAAGCGGTCAGCCGCATGGTCGCCGCGTTCGAGCGCCGGGCGACGGCCCTGTATGGCCCGGCAGAGGGGTAGCCTGGAGACCGTTTCGATTGACCCTCTATCCCTTTCCCACAACAATAACTTCGCCGAATTTAGCTGACGGGAAAGCTGTGTGCCGACGCTTGGTCACAAAGCTGTCGAAAACTTCATCGAAACGGGATTTGTGCGAGTCGATGAAGCCTTCCCGCGTCGGCTTGCTGAGGAATGCCGCGCCATCCTATGGCGCAATCTGGACGGTGATCCCGAGGATCCGACGAGCTGGACAAAACCCGTCGTACGGCTGAGCGGCTACCGGCAAGAGCCTTTCAGGAAAACCGCTAACGCGCCGCGGCTTTGCTCTGCTTTCGATGAGATCGTGGGAACCGGACGGTGGCGTCCGCGGTCGGACCTCGGCACATTCGTTGTCAGGTTCCCAAGCGACGATAACCCCGACGATATGGGGTGGCACATCGATTCGAGTTTTCCCGCAGAAGACTCCAAGCCCGGCGATTACTCGACATGGCGGGTGAATCTGAAGTCCCGTGCCCGGGCGCTGCTGCTCCTTTTTCTTTTGTCGGATGTCGACGAGAACGACGCACCAACCCGCCTCCGGGTCGCGTCACATCTGGATATGGTGTCAATCCTCGAACCGTTTGGAGCGGTGGGCGTGTCGTCGAAGAAATTGTCATCTTTGGACCTAGACGCGGCATCGACCCATCGCCCGGAAGCGCTAGCGACGGGCGCTGCGGGCACGGTTTATATCTGCCATCCTTTTTTGATCCATGCCGCCCAGGCCCACAACGGCACGACGCCGCGCTTCCTGGCGCAGCCCGAGTTGCCACCCGCCGAACCCTTCCAGCTACATCGCGCAGACGGTGACTACTCACCGGTGGAGCGCGCTATCTTACGAGGTTTGGATAGTCCAGCAAACGGGTAGGGTGGCTCTCCCACAATCCGTCGGTTCGACGTAAATCAGTGTTTCTTGCGCCGTCCTTGTAGGTCGCGACGACCTCAATTTGTCCGACGATGCCCTGGTTGGATAGCGTCAACTCATCGGCGGGGACCCAAAGCTCCTGATGTTCCTGCCCCGCCAATTTGAACTGGATAACAGGCGGTCGTCGCTTGATCGATCTCGAAGCGCGTCACATAGCCGAGATTGTCTGGCCCCGAACCCATCGAGTTCCAACTCCGCTTCATCTCTGAAATCCGTTCCCGCCGCCGCTTGCGCCAACACCCTCGCTTGCGCGATTATCCGCGCCGAAACGGGCGCGCTAACCCGAAGCGGGGAGGATGAGATATGAAAGCGGCGAGACTGCACCAAACAGGCGGCCCTGAGGTCCTACAACTCGACGAGGTGCCAACGCCCGAGGCCGGGCCGGGGCAGGTCCTGGTCAAGGCGCATTCGATCGGCGTCGGCATCGCCGATCAGTTGGTGCGCACCGGGCTCTATCCCTGGCAGCCGCCGCTGCCCACCATTCCCGGTATCGAGATGAGCGGCGCTGTCGCGGCGCTGGGCGCCGGCGTAACCGGGCTGCGCGAGGGTGATCCGGTGGTCTTGTCGGCGGTTCCCGAGCGCAGTTGCTACGCCGAGTTCCTGGCCGCCGATGCCAACTGGGTGTTCCCCTGCGCCGACAGCATCGACCTGGCCGATGCGGGCTGCCTGATGAATTACCGGGTGGCCTATAACATCCTGCACGCGGCCGCCCGGGCGCGGCCGGGCGACACGGTAGCCATCGTCGGCGCGGCCGGCGGGGTCGGCAGCGCGCTGGTCCAGTTGGCCAACGCGGCGGAGCTAACAACAATCGCGCTGGTGCGCCGCCCGGAAAAGGCAGCGTTTGCGAAGGCCCAGGGCGCCGACCATGTGATCGACACGCGCAGCGACGATCTGAAAGAGCAAATCATGGCGATCACAGATGGCCGTGGCGTCGATCTGTTCGTCGACCCGGTGGGCGGCGCGGGCTTCGTCGGCCATCTCGACCTGCTCGCACCCGTCGGCATGCTGGTCCTCTATGGCCTGATCGAAAGCTGGCCGCCCGATGCGGTGTTCCGCGCCCAGTGCGAACGGATGGGTCGCAGTCCCGCGGTGCGTATGTTCTCGATCCACGCCTATGACGATCAGCCCGAGGTCACGGGACAAGATCTGGCCCGGCTCATGAAGATGATAAAAGACGGCGCGATCAAGCCGGCGATCCACGCAGAGTTTCCGCTGGGGATGGCGGCCGAAGCGCACACATTGCTCGACGGCGGAACCGCGATGGGCAAGATCCTGCTGCAGCCGGAGCGAACAGAACCGCACTTCGCAACGTAGCCCGCCCAACGCTGCCGTTGGGTTCGTGCAACTAATGACAGTTTGAACTTGAAAACCGTCGTCCCTAGGCTCGTTTCCTCATCACCGAACACAATGAGGCGGCCATGACCTTTGCCATTTATCCCAGCTTGAAAGACGCCGTGGTCTATGTGACCGGCGGCGCGTCGGGCATTTGCGCCGACGTCGTCCGCGCCTTCGCCGAGCAGGGTGCGCGGGTCGGTTTTATCGATATGGATACCGATAATGGCACCGCTTTGGCCGACGAATTGACTGCGGCCGGCAGCCAGGTGCAATTCGAGGCCTGCGACCTGCGCGACATCGATGCGCTAAAGGCCAGCTTCAATTCCCTCGAACAAACCCTGGGACCGGCGACCGTGCTGGTCAATGGCGCCGCGCGCGACGACCGACACCCCTGGGAAGAGGTGACGCCGGACTATTACGACGACCGTATCGCCACCCTGATCCGCCACATGTTTTTCGCTATCCAGGCCGTGGCGCCGGGCATGATCGCGGCGGGCAAGGGCTCGATCATCAATTTCGGCTCCAACTCGTGGATGGAGGGTCAAGGCGGCATGCCGGTCTACACCACCTCGAAGGCCGGCGTGCACGGCATGACCCGCGCCTTCGCCCGCGATTTGGGCCCGCACCGCATCCGGGTCAACACGGTGGTGCCGGGCTGGGTGATGACCGAACGCCAGAAGGCGCTGTGGGTCACCCCAGAAGCCATGGAAAAGCATATGGAGCGCCAGTGCCTGCCGGACCCCATCGAGCCGGTCTATCTGGCCCGCATGGTGGTGTTCCTGGCGTCCGACGACGCGGCCATGTGCACCGCCAATAACTACATGGTCGAGGCAGGCTCGATTTAACCCGACTTAACTGTATGCTGGTCGGCAGCGAAACTTTCGGAAGGATGCGGTCATGGCCCCTTTGACCATCCAACATATCGGTATTCACGTGGCCAATATCGAAGAGGAGATGGCGTTTCTCTCGCTGCTCGGCGCCGAGGTCACCAGCATAAGCGAGACTGGCCGGCGGGGCCGCATCGCCTTCGTCAGTCTAGACGGGGTGTGGCACCATAATTTCGCGCTTTTCGAGGATGGCGAGCCCCTACCCAGCGGTGACTCGCAAAAGGAAAAACGAGGCCTCGACCATATCGCCATGGCGACCGACAGCCGCAAGTCGGTCGATGAATGGCTCGAAAAACTTACCGCCGAGGGGATCACGGTCCATGGTCCACAAATCCAAGGACCGGAAGGGGGCGGGCTGACCGAGGGCAGTTGCAGCTACACCATCTTCTTCCACGACCCCAACGGCGTGTGCTTCGAGATTTTTGCCGAACCCCTCACGGTGAGCGAATATCGCCAGCAAGCCGCCGCGCGCGAAGCGGATACCGCATCTGCCTGATCGTTTCTAACTCACCAAAGTCCTGATCATCGCCAGCGCGGTTTGCACCGTCGCGTCGCGAATGGCGGCGCGGTTACCCGGAAATACTTCATGGTGGGCGACCGTCGGGCGGCCACGGCCGGCGACGGCGAAATGAACCAGACCGACCGGCTTGTCGGCGGTGCCGCCACCGGGTCCGGCAACTCCGGTCACCGCCACCGTGACGTCAGCCATCGAGCGCGACAGGGCGCCCTCGGCCATCGCCCGGGCGACTTGTTCACTGACCGCGCCGTGCAGGGCGATCAACATGGACGGTACGCCGACCAACTCGCTCTTGGCCTCGTTGGAATAGGTCACGAAGCCCCGATCGACCACGTCCGACGAGCCGGCGATTTCGGTCAGGCAGCCGATGATCAGGCCGCCGGTGCACGATTCCGCCGTCGCCAACTTGATATCGGCGCGCCGGCACAGCTCAAGCAGCTCGGCGGCGTCGTGGAGCAATTGGGCATCGAACATGGGATTTATCCAAACAGGGTGGGCAGGGTTTTTTCCGCCCCCAGCCATACCGCAATCAACCAGGTGAGAATACCGGCATAGAGGCCGGCGACCATATCGTCGAGCATGATGCCGACGCCGCCGGGCGCGCGCTCGGCCGGGCGGCACGGCCACGGCTTGGTAATATCGAAAATACGAAACAGCACGAAGGCGACGAGGTAATAGCGCCAGTCGAGTGCCACTGGCAGGATGGCCAGCCATTGGCCGGCGAATTCGTCGATCACCACACTGCCCGGATCGCCCAACCCGATCGCTTCAGCGTAAACCCCACTGGCCCACACGCCGACGACGAAGGCGAGCAGGATCGCCAGGGAGAGCAGCCACGGGCCGCCTAACATCGCCAGCACCGCCGCGCAGGGCAGGGCGACAAGGGATCCCCAGGTGCCCGGCGCCATCGGCAGATTACCGCTACCACCACCGGTCGCCAGGAAGGACACCAGAAACGATGGCGTCCCCGTTGGCGCGGTATTCTTGTTCGGATCGGCCATAGTCAGAACCCGCTTTCGTTGGGCATTGCCAGAGTTGCCGTGGCTTGCGCGGCGATGCCCTCGCCACGGCCGGTGAAGCCCAACCCTTCGGTGGTCGTCGCCTTGATCGAAACCCGATCCGCCTCCAAACCGAGTATTCCGGCCAGGTGCGCCGCCATGGCTGCGCGGTGGGGTGATATTTTCGGGCGCTCGCAGATAATGGTGACATCGATATGGGCGATGCGCCCCCCGCGCGCCGCCATCAACTCGACAGCGTGAAGTAGGAACTGACGGGAGTCGGCATCGCGCCAGGTGGGATCGCTGGGCGGGAAATGCTCGCCGATATCGCCAGCGCCGAGCGCGCCGAGTAGGGCGTCGGTGACCGCGTGCAAGACAACATCGGCATCGGAGTGGCCAATCAGGGCCTGATCGTGGGCAATCGAGACCCCTGCCAAGCGCACGCCGTCGCCGGGGCCGAAACGATGCACGTCGAACCCGGAGCCCACCCGGGTCTCGTGAGCCGCGACCAGCCAACGTTGGGCGCGGAACAGATCGTTCTCGGTGGTAATTTTAATATTCTCCGCCGCGCCAGCGACAAGGGCAACCGGCAGGCCAACCGTCTCGGCGATTGCCGCATCGTCGGTGTGTTCGCTATTCTGAACGGCGTTATGGGCCTCATGGATCGCTGCGTAGCGAAACCCTTGCGGCGTCTGCGCGCGCCATAGATCGGCGCGGTCCACCGTCGTCGTGACGACACCGTCGGCCCCCCGTTTCAAAGTGTCGCTGACCGGCAGTGCGGGGATCGCCGCAGGGCCATCGTCCAGCGCGGCGATGACCCGGTCGATCATGGTCGATGGCACGATGGGCCGGGCGCCGTCGTGGATCAGAACTTTTGCCGGTGCGGAATCCGCAATCGCCGCCAAACCAAGGCGCGCCGAGTCTTGCCGTGTCGCGCCGCCTTCAATCGGCGGCGGCAAGCCAAGTCCCTCCACCGCATCCCAATAGAACGCCTCATCTTCGCCGCTATAGACGATCTGCACCCGATCAACGGCTGGGTGCGCGAGAAACGCCTCGGCGCCCCAACGCAGCACGGGGCGCCCGGCCAAATGACGGTATTGCTTAGGCCGGTCGCCCGGCAGACGCCGGCCCCGGCCGGCGGCGACGATTAACGCAACAGTATTGTCCACGATGGGCCCACTAAGCCTGAGGTTCGGGTGCGGCACCGTAGCGATGCGCCCCATTCTTGCCAAGACATGGGGCGTACGAGGTACTTCGGTTGTTGTGCAGCGCACCAATTTAGTATAAATATGCTCATAACTTATGCAACAATGTTATGTGCCTAAAATATGAGCATCATGGAGCCTATATCGATCGGCGGCGTCGCCATTCCCAACCGGGTTTTCCTGGCGCCCCTATCGGGGGTCAGCGATCAGCCGTTCCGCCGGCTGGCGCGCCAGTACAGCACAGGCCTGGTGTTTTCCGAGATGATCGCCAGCCGTGAAATGCTTCTCAAATCGCGCCAGTCGGAGCGTAAATCGCGCATCGCCGGGGAAATCGGCCCGATCGCTGTGCAGTTGGCCGGCACCGAACCGGAGATCATGGGCGAGGCGGCCCGCATGGTCGCTGGACGGGGCGCGGAAATCGTCGATATCAATTTCGGCTGTCCCGCCAAGAAGATCGTTCGCAAGGCGTCCGGCTCGGCGTTGATGCGCGACGTGCCGCTCGCCACGGCGATCATGAAGGCGGTGGTGGAGGCGGTCGACGTGCCGGTCACGGTCAAGATGCGCACCGGTTGGGACGATGACAGCCGTAACGCCCCCGAACTCGCGCGGATCGCCGAAGATGTCGGCGTTCAGATGGTGACGGTCCATGGCCGCACCCGCTGCCAGCTCTACACCGGCAAGGCCGATTGGTCGTTCATCCGCAACGTGAAAGAGGCTGTGAGTATTCCGGTGATCGCCAACGGCGATATCCAAAGTTGCGCCGACGCGGTGGCGTGTCTCGCTGCCTCCGGCGCCGACGGTATCATGATCGGCCGAGCAGCTCAGGGGCGGCCCTGGTTCCCGGGCCAGGTCGCCGAGTATCTGGCGACAGGCAAGCACACGCCCGACCCCTCGCTCGATGAGCGCCTGCGTATCGCCACCGGCCACTTTGGTGAAATGTTGAGCTATTACGGTCTCGACACTGGCATTCGCATCGCGCGTAAGCATATGGGCTGGTACGCCGCCGGCATGCCCGAGGCCAACGCCTTTCGCAATCTAGTCAACAACACACTGGACCCAGTCGTGGTGGAAACCGCAATACGGCGTTTCTTTGGCAACGCCGGGGTTATGGCCGCCGCATGACCTTTGCGAGCAACCCGGTTCAGCCGATCAACCCCGCTAATGCCATCGATCCGGGCTCGTTACTCAATTCGCTCGGCGACGCCGTGATCGCCATCGCCGGCGATAACCGCATCCGCTTCGTTAATCACGCCGCCGAACAATTGCTCGGCGCCGGCGCGCCGCTGCTGAATGGGCAATCGCTGGATAATCTCATCTCCGGCGATGCGCCGCTCCTGGCCATTGTCGAGCAGTGCCGCCGGACCGGCTCTTCGGTCACGGAATCCGAGGTCCATTTGGAAAGCCCGCGGATCGGCACCCACGACGTCGATGTGCGGGCGACCTGCTGGTCGGAGGACGCCAGCGTCGTCATATTGACGCTGCAACAACGCTCAATCGCGCGACAGATCGACCGCCATATGACCCAGCGCGGCGCGGCGCGGTCGGTCAGCGCGATGGCGGCGATGCTGGCTCACGAAGTTAAAAACCCGCTCTCCGGTATTCGCGGCGCCGCGCAATTATTGGAAGAGGAAGTTAGCGACGACAGCCAGCAACTCACCCAACTGATTTGCGAGGAGACCGACCGTATCGTGGCGCTGGTCAACCGGATGGATTCATTTTCCGACGACCGGCCGCCGGAACGCACGGCAGTCAATATTCATGAAATCCTCGACCATGTTCGCCGCTTGGCGGAAACCGGGTTCGCCCGGCATCTGACGATCGCCGAGATCTATGATCCCTCGCTACCGCCGGTCTATGGCAGCCGCGACCAGCTGGTGCAGGTGTTCCTCAATCTGATCAAGAACGCGGCCGAGGCCGCACCCGAGACCGGCGGCGAAATTCAACTGGCGACGCGCTATCGCCACGGCACTCGGTTAGCGGTGACCGGCGGCAAAGAGCATGTCGACCTGCCGCTGGAAATAACTGTGCGCGATAATGGGGCGGGGATTCCCGACGATCTTAAGTCCTGCCTGTTCGATCCTTTCGTTACCACCAAGCAAAATGGCACCGGCCTGGGCTTGGCGCTGGTTGCCAAAATTATCGACGACCATGGCGGCATGATCGATGTCGAAACCGTGCCGCGACGCACCGAATTTCGCGTACTCCTGCCCATGCCGCCGAGAGCCACGAATACCAGGGGAACCGGCAAATGAGTGCGGCCACGATTCTGATCGCCGACGACGACCAGGGCATTCGGACTGTCCTAAGCCACGCGCTGGGCCGGCTGGGCCACGATGTGCGCACCACCAGCACCGCCGCCAATCTATGGCGTTGGGTCGCGGACGGCGAGGGTGACTTGGTGATTACCGATGTGGTCATGCCCGACGAAAACGGCTTGGATATGGTGCCGCGCATTCGCAAATTGCGCCCCGATTTGCGGGTCATCGTGATGAGCGCCCAGAACACATTGCTGACAGCGGTGCGCGCCACCGAGCGCGGGGCATTCGAATATCTGCCTAAGCCATTCGATTTGAAGGAGTTGATTGAGGTAGTGCAGCGCGCGCTGACCGCGCCGATGGATGTCGACACGCCGGCTGTCCGGGAGCCCGGTTGGGACGAGGAAGAAAAACTGCCACTGATCGGCCGCTCGCCGGCGATGCAGGAAATCTACCGGGTCCTGGCGCGGCTGATGGGCACCGATCTAACGGTAATGATCACTGGTGAATCGGGCACCGGCAAGGAACTCGTCGCCCGCGCTCTGCACGATTACGGCAAGCGCAGCTATGGGCCGTTCGTCGCCATTAACATGGCCGCCATCCCCCGAGAGCTGATCGAAAGCGAACTCTTCGGCCATGAGAAGGGCGCCTTTACCGGCGCCACCAACCGCTATGCCGGCCGTTTCGAACAGGCCGATGGCGGCACGTTGTTCCTCGACGAGATCGGCGATATGCCGCTTGAAGCGCAAACCCGGCTTTTGCGCGTGCTACAGGAGGGCGAATACACAACGGTCGGTGGCCGGTCGCCGATCGCCGCCAATGTGCGTATCGTCGCCGCTACCCACCGCGATCTGCGCACCGCCGTGCGCCAAGGTCAGTTTCGAGAGGATCTGTATTACCGCTTGAATGTGGTGCCCTTGCGTATTCCGCCGCTGCGCGAACGCACGGAAGACATACCTGAGCTAATCGCCCATTTTCTGTCCCAATCCCAGGACAGCGCATTGCCGGCCAAAACCATCGACCCGCAGGCTATCGAGCGGCTGCAAAGCTATCGTTGGCCGGGCAATGTTCGCGAGTTGGAAAACCTAATCCAACGCTTGGCGGCGCTCTACAGCCAGCAAATCATCGATATTCGCACCGTCGAGGCGGAACTGTCCGATACCTCCGCCTTGGTTGAACCTGACAGTACCGAATACAGCCAATCGCTCAGCGATGCGGTCGAACGTCATATCCGGCCGCTCTTTAGCGAGAATTCCGGTGAACTGCCGGCCCCGGGACTGTATGCCCGCACCCTGCAGGAATTCGAGAAACCGTTGATTTCGCTCACGCTTGAAGCGACCGGTGGCAACCAAATCAAGGCCGCCGCGTTATTGGGTGTTAACCGTAATACGCTACGAAAGAAAATCCGAGAGTTAGACATCGAGGTGGTGCGCAGCGTAAAATAGCGGCAAGACGCCTTTTCGACCGGGACAAACGACCCTGTATCGCTAGATTATTCTCATAGCGCTACCCGATAGTCCCGTGATACGCCGCAGGATGGGTGTGGATAACGAGAAAACCCCAAAGGTCGCTAGCAAGCTGAGCATAAGCGCAGACGACCCTGCCGATTTCGTCGGCGGGGTTGCTGGGCGTGACGCCCTGCTAATGCGGCTGCTGGGCCGATGGACGAGTAGTCGAACGCTCGGTCGACGGCTCTCGATTGCCCTGATGTTTGCCGCCGCGTGCGCCGGCGCGGCAACGTTCTTCGCCATCACCAACGTCTCGCGCTTCGGCATCACCCAAGAAACTGTCCTGGTGCTGATTGTCATCGATCTGGCGCTTGTTCTGTTGCTGGGCGTGACAATCACCTGGGTGATGGTCCGCCTGTGGACCCAGAGGCGGGCGGGGTCGGTTGGCGCCCGTCTCCACATCAAACTGGTGTCGTTGTTCGCCCTCGTCGCCGTCCTGCCGGCGATTATCGTGGTGATATTGGCGGCCCTGATATTCAATACCCAGGTGCAAGCCTGGTTCAACGAACGGGTTCGTAGCGCTGTCGAAAATTCCGTGGTCGTTGCCGATGCCTACTTGGCCGAACATAAGCGCCTCATCTCCGCCGACGCCGTCGCGATGAGCCAAGACTTGAACCGTACCTGGCCCCGTTTTACCAACGACCTCAGTTCGGTCGAGCGCACTGTGGAAATACAAGCGGCGCTGCGCTCTCTGCCCGAAGCCATCGTCTTCGGCGCCTCCGGCCAAATCATCGCAAGGGCCGGGTTGACCGTATCGCTTGAACTCGAACAGCCACCAGCATCGGCGATCCAAGAGGCCGAACGGGGTGAAATCGTCATTCTAACCAGTGATGCGGATGACCGGGTTCGCGCCTTGATCGGCCTCGACACCTTTCCACGCACCTATCTGTATGTCGGCCGTTTCGTCGATTCGAATGTGATCGGTTATGTCGAGCGCACCCAACAGGCGGCGCAAGCCTACGCGCAACTCGAATCGCGCCGAACAGGGCTACAGCTGCAATTCGCCACGATATTCGTGATCGTAACCCTGTTGTTGCTGCTCATCGCCGTCGGCGTCGGGTTGGGATTTGCCAATCACATGACGCGCCCCATCGCGCGTCTTGTACGTGGCGCCGAGTTAGTCCGCTCGGGCAATCTTGGGGTGCGTATCGACGAAGACGATGCCGGCGACGAGTTTGGCATGTTGACCCGAGCCTTTAACCGAATGACCCATCAGCTCGACGAACAACGCAGGGAACTCGTCGAAGCCAATCGCCAACTCGAAGATCGACGGCGCTTTACCGAGGCCGTTTTGGGAGGCGTGTCGGCCGGCGTTATCGGGCTTGACCGGGAAGGGCGAGTAAACCTACCCAACCGCTCGGCCTCAGTCCTATTAGATGCAGAAATGGGCGAACTGGCCGGGCGTCTGCTGGCCGATGCCGTACCGGAAATGGCACCGCCGATCGCGCGCGCTGTCGCCAATCCAGACCGCCTGGTGGAGGACGACGTCACCTTGAGCATCGGCGAGGAAAGCCGCACCTTGCATGTGCGCATCGCCGCCGAGCGCGACCGCAAGGACCAGGTCATCGGCTTTGTCGTCACCTTCGACGACATGACCGAACTCCTATCGGCCCAACGCAAAGCGGCGTGGGCCGACGTTGCCCGCCGCATTGCCCATGAAATCAAGAACCCGTTAACGCCGATCCAACTGTCCGCCGAGCGCCTTAAACGCAAATATGCCGACGAGATTACGTCGGATCGTGAGACCTTCGAGCAATGCACCGAAACAATTGTGCGCCAGGTCACCGACATTGGCCGTATGGTCGATGAATTCTCGGCGTTCGCGCGCATGCCAAATCCAGTGTTCGCCGACGCCAACTTGGTAGCGCTTTGCCGGCACGCAGTGGTTTTGCAGCAGAATGCGCACCCCGACATCACGATAAACACCGCGTTCCCCGGCGAAACGCTTTCCATCGCCTGCGACGGGGGGCTGCTGACCCAGGCGCTGACTAATCTCTTACGCAACGCCATTGAGTCCATCGAAGGCCGTACACCGCCGGACGATGATGGCGAACTGCCCGACGGGCTTATCTCGGTGTCCCTGACAACCGTCGGCGAGACCGTCCGGATTACGGTCGAAGACAATGGCCGCGGGCTACCAGAAGCCCAGCGTGACCGGCTGACCGAGCCCTATATCACCACCCGGGCCAAGGGAACGGGGCTGGGATTGGCGATCGTAAAACGTATAATGGAACAACATGATGGCGATCTGAAATTGGATGATCGCCCGCCATCCGATGACGGCGTCACGGAGAATTTAGCGAATAGCCGAGGGGCGCGGGTTAGTCTTATTTTGCCGGTTAGAAACGAATCCCCCGAGGCTGATAACAATCGGCACCGCTCGCCAACAGCGAATGTTGGCGGTTGATAGGCTTGCCATGGCACACGATATTCTAATCGTAGACGATGAAGACGATATCCGCCTGTTGATTGCGGGCATCCTCGAAGACGAAGGCTATGAAGCCCGGCAGGCCGACGACAGCACAACAGCGCTGTCCCAGCTGAGCTTGCGCCGCCCCAGTTTGATTGTCCTCGATATTTGGCTTGAGGGCAGTGAACTCGATGGCATGGAGCTGCTCGAGGTGTTACAGCGCGACCATCCGCAAGTCCCCATCGTCATGATCAGCGGCCACGGCTCGATCGAAATGGCGGTGCAGGCGATTCGCATGGGCGCCTATGACTTCATCGAGAAGCCATTCAAATCCGACCGACTGTTGGTCATTGTCTCGCGGGCTATCGAGGCGGCGCAGCTCCGGCGCGAAAACGAGGAACTCAAGTTACGCGCCGGCGCGGAGGGCGAACTCACCGGGGATTCGGCAGCGATAAATCAACTGCGCCAGGCGATCGAAAAGGCGGCGCCAACCGGCAGCCGGATCTTGATTTCCGGACCGGCGGGATCGGGCAAGGAAGTCGCAGCGCGTATGCTGCACAAATTTTCGGCGCGCTCCAACCAGCCGTTCGTGGTCATTAACTGCGCGACCATGGCGCCGGAAAGCATGGAGCTCGAACTGTTTGGATCGGAGGCCGATCCGACGAGCGTCGAAAATACACCGGCGCGGGTCGGGTTGTTCGAGCAGGCCCATACCGGCACATTATTGCTCGATGAAGTCGGCGATATGCCGTTGGAGACCCAAGGCAAAATTGTCCGCGCCTTGCAGGAACAGACCTTCGTGCGTATCGGCGGCAACCAAAAAATCAATGTCGATGTGCGCGTTGTCGCCACCACAACACGTGATCTACAAGCTGAAATCGCCAGCGGTAATTTTCGCGAGGATTTGTACTATCGGCTCAATGTGGTGCCCCTCGAGGTCCCCAACTTGGCGCAACGGCGCGAAGACGTCCCCTTGCTGGCCGAGCATTTCATGCAGCTATCGGCGCAAATCGCCGGCCTGGCGCCACGGCAAATCGGCACCGACGCCATGGCTTCTCTGCAGAGTTATGCCTGGCCGGGAAATGTCAGACAGCTTCGCAATGTTATCGACTGGCTCTTGATCATGACCCCGGCGGAGAATGACAAGCCAATCCAAGTCGATATGTTGCCGCCGGAAATTGGTGCGATTTCGCCGGCGATTCTGCGTCAGGAGGCGAATGTTGAGCTTCTGAGCTTGCCCCTGCGCGACGCACGCGAAGAATTCGAGCGGCAGTATTTGAGCGCTCAAGTCACACGCTTTGGCGGTAATATTTCGCGCACCGCCAGCTTCGTGGGCATGGAGCGATCAGCCTTGCATCGCAAGTTAAAGCTGCTCGGCGTACAAAGTAACATCGTCGGGGCAGGGCGCTCCGGTAACGGCACCGCCGAAGACGTAACCAGCTCGGGTGACTAGACGCCCGGCGAACCGGGCGCCGCGCACTTGAATATCGGCGATAAGGTAACCCTAATCCTATGAAAACAATAATATGTGGCGCCGGCCAGGTCGGCTCAAACATCGCGCGCGAGTTGGCCAACGAGCGGGTCGACGTTACCGTTGTCGACCAAAGCCCGGAGCTCATCGCCCGCCTGCGCGACACCCTCGATGTGCGCGCCATGGTGGGACACGCCTCGCTTCCCGACGTGCTGGAAGCGGCCGGCGCGGCGGACGCCGATATGATCATCGCCGTGACCTTCGCCGACGAGGTGAACATGATCGCCTGTCAGGTCGCCCATTCGCTGTTTAACGTACCCACCAAAATCGCCCGCATTCGGGCCCAGAGTTATCGTAAACCGATCTGGTCGGACCTGTTCAGCCACGACAACATGCCGATCGATGTGATTATATCCCCGGAAATCGAGGTGGCGCGCGCCATCAGCCGGCGCTTCACGGTGCCCGGCTCGTTCGAAATGATTCCCCTGGCCGACAACAAGCTGCGCTTGATCGGCGTGCGCTGCGACGAGGATTGCCCGATCCTCGACACCCCGTTGCGCCAACTCACCAGCCTGTTTCCTGACCTCCATATCACCATTGTCGGCATCATCCGCGAGAGCAAAACGATCGTGCCCAGCGGCGACGACCATCTGGAAACCGGCGACGAAGTCTATCTGGTCGTCGACGCGTCCCATGTCGCGCGCGCCATGTCGGCATTCGGACACGATGAGCCCGAGGCGCGCCGCGTGGTTATCATCGGCGGCGGCAATATCGGGCAGAATCTCGCCGCCGACATCGAAGAACAATTTGCCGGCGTCAGCGCCCATTTAATCGAAATCGATAAAGAAGCAGCCACAACGGCGGCGCAGATGCTGTCGAAAACCACCGTCATTAACGGCGACGCCCTGGACCCGGAAATCCTCGTCGAGGCCAATATCGGTAATTCGGCAACCGTCGTTGCGGTATCGAACGATGACGAGGTGAATATTCTCGCCTCGCTGCTGGCCAAGCGCTATGGCGCCGAACGCGCCGTCACCCTGGTCAACAGCACCACCTACTCGCCTCTGTTGGGGCCCCTGGGCATTGATGTGGTGGTCAGCCCGCGCGCCATCACGGCATCGACGATCCTGCAACATGTACGGCGCGGCCGGATCCGTTCAGTCCATTCGATCGGCGAGAATTTTGGCGAAGTGATTGAGGCGGAAGCGCTGGAAACCTCGAGCCTGGTTGGCCAATCCATCCTCGACGCGAAGTTGCCCTCGGGCGTCATCGTCGCCGCTATTTTGCGTAATGACGAGGTACAACGGGTCGACAAAAGCACGGTTATTCAGGTGGGCGATAGGGTTGTTCTATTCGCCGTCAAAAGCGCCATTCGGAAAATCGAGCGGATGTTCGCCGTTCGGCTGGAGTTCTTCTAGGTCCAAGGGACTGGCTTTCGCCCCTCGCGTGAATTTTCTGCAGTCATCGCGAAAAGCTCTCTAAGCTCGGCGCATGGAGAACACCGCCTAAAGCTTTACCTTATCGAAATGCCGGTGACCCGGGCTATAATGGCGCCGTACCGACGAGTACTTACCCCTTCGGAGTTCCCCATGCCGCGCATCGCCTATGTCAACGGCGCCTATATTGCCCACCGTCACGCGAGCGTTCACATCGAAGACCGCGGATACCAATTCGCCGACGGCGCCTATGAGGTGGTCCATACCTATCGCGGACGGCTGATCGACGAACTTCGCCACTTGGAACGGCTCGAGCGATCCCTCAACGAATTGTCGATCGCTCGGCCCATGGCGCCGCAAGCGATGCGCCTGGTCATGCGTGAGGTCGTGCGGCGCAATCGAATGACGACCGGACTGCTGTATATCCAGGTGACCCGCGGGGTTGCCCCGCGCGACCATAGGTTTCCCCAACGGGTCAAGCCGGCATTGGTCATGACCGCGCGCTCGATACCGGAATTCCCACCAGAGATGCGCGACGACGGCGTGAAGGTTCTCACCATCCCAGACATTCGCTGGGCCCGCTGCGATATCAAGAGCGTCGCGCTGCTGCCCAACATATTGGGCAAACAGGCCGCCGCAATGGCGAATGCGTACGAAGCGTGGATGGTCGACGGTGAGGAAATCACCGAGGGCTCCTCATCGAACGCCTGGATCGTGACGGCGAACAACACGCTGGTGACCCAGCCCACCGGACATCAAATATTAGCGGGCATCACCCGCCGCGCCATATTCAGCCTCGCCGAGGAATTGGGGTTCACCATCGAAGAACGCGCTTTCACCGTCTCCGAATCCTACCAGGCGAAGGAGGCATTCATGAGCAATTCATCGCATTTCGTAACGCCGGTCACACAGATCGACGACACGGTTATCGGCAACGGTAAGCCGGGGACGCTGACATTGGAGCTCCATCACCGCTATGTGCGGTTTATGGATGATTTTGAGCCGCTGGCGTCGTTGAACGGCTAGCTCGAAATTTATTTACATCATGCACTAGAATTCCTGCGCTCATCGCTTAAGCTATAGGTGCTATAGGAAATTCTACTATAATAATAATCTGAACCGGGGACGCTCGATCCGGCGGATCATTCCGCTGTTCCATAACAAAAATAAATACAGGCCGAGGTAAAAAAAATGGCTGCGGAGAAATCCCAAAACGTCCAGGACGTTTTCCTAAACCATATTCGGAAGACCAAAGTCCCGGTAACGGTATTCCTCGTTAATGGCGTGAAACTACAAGGCGTTGTGACGTGGTTTGATAATTTTTGCGTGCTTTTGCGTCGCGATGCCCATTCCCAACTCGTCTATAAACACGCGATTTCGACCATAATGCCCTCGGCTCCGGTACAATTATTTGAACCGGAGATCGAAGAAGCCGACGCCGCAGAATAACGCACCGGCTTTGGCTAAATCTAACGGTCACGATACTAAGGCGAACGGCGCCAAACCGGCTGCGACAATCGTTTTGCAGCCTGAACTACGCGCGCCAACCGCCGAGCACCGAACGTCGACGTCTTCACTCGCCGAAACGGTTGGCTTGGCGGAGGCAATCGGCGTGGAAGTCGTTGAAGCGCGCGTGGTGTCGGTTGCCAAACCCCAGCCGGCGACCCTGTTCGGCAAGGGGGTCGTTGCCGACTTCACCGATCGCATCGCCCAATTCGACGCCGAACTCGTCATCATCGGCGCACCGCTGACCCCGGTCCAGCAGCGTAATCTCGAGCGCAAGTGGAACGCCAAGGTCATCGACCGGACCGGCCTGATCCTCGAAATATTCGGCGACCGGGCGCGCACCCGCGAGGGCCTGCTGCAAGTCGATCTGGCGGCGCTGTCCTACCAACGTAGTCGGCTGGTGCGGTCCTGGACCCATCTCGAACGCCAACGCGGCGGCGCCGGCTTCCTCGGCGGCCCCGGTGAAAGCCAGCTCGAAATTGATCGGCGCCTGATCGATCAGCGCATCGCCAAGCTAAAACGCCAGCTAGAGCAAGTCCGTCGCACCCGGGGTCTTCATCGCGCGGCCCGCGAAAGGGTGCCTTATCCGGTAGTCTCGCTGGTGGGATATACCAATGCCGGCAAGTCGACCCTGTTCAACAACCTGACCAAGGCCGAAGTTCTCGCCGAAGATATGTTGTTCGCCACCCTGGACCCGACCATGCGGTCGTTGGAACTGCCCTCGGGGCAAACGGTGATCTTGTCCGATACGGTGGGATTTATCCAAGATCTGCCGACCCATCTGATCGCCGCGTTCCGTTCGACGTTGGAAGAAGTCGTCGCCGCCGATCTGGTCTTGCATGTCCGCGATATTTCGCACCCGGAGACAGATCCCCAGCGCGATGATGTGAATGCCATCCTGGGCGATTTATATAAGAGCACGGAGATGGACGAGGCGAACATCCCGCCGGTCATGGAAGTGCTCAACAAGATCGACCTGCTCGACGACGCCCAACGCGAACTCATCGTCAATCAAACCGCGCGCGATCCCAACGCCATCGCGCTCTCCGCCTTGTCGGGCGAGGGGTGCGACGCGCTACTGGTGCATATCGAAGAACATTTGTCGGCCCACCACATTATCACCGAAATCGATATCCCCCTGACCGATGGCGCAACCCTGGCCTGGCTCTACCAACATGGCGACGTCATTGGACGCGACGATGGTGAGACCGCCACTCATATGCGCGTGCGCCTCAACCTCGCCGACCGCGCGCGCCTCGAACAGCGCCAGCGTGCTAACCGCCAACCCGACGGCGCTGGAACCGCGTAAACGTGTCCCGCCGCGCACCCAGCCCGCCAATCGACATGGAGAAGGTCGCCACGCTGCTGCGCCAGGCCGCCGCCGAGATCATCCTCCCGCGTCACCGCAAATTGGGCGACAGCGATATCACGGAGAAGGGTCCCGGCGATCTGGTCACAATTGCCGACACCGAGACCGAGAAATGGCTGACGGCCGAACTGGCCAACCTGCTGCCGGGCAGCAGCGTCGTCGGCGAGGAGGCCGCCTATGCCGATAAGCGGGTGTTCGACCGGCTGGCTGACGAAAACCCGGTCTGGGTCATCGATCCGGTCGACGGCACCCATAATTTCACCAAAGGCAGCGATATTTTCGCCGTCATCGTCGCCTTGGTCATTAGCGGCGAGACCGTCGCCGGCTGGATTTACGAACCCATCGGCGAGACCATCGCACAGGGCGAGCGCGGCGCCGGGGTGACGCTGAACGGGTTTCGCGTCGATTTGGGCTCGCCCCAAACCAACCCAAACTGTATCGGGGTTGCCGCAAAACAACTTTTCGAGCGGGCCGAGCGGGACGAGACCTTCATCGAAAAGGTCTACCGACCCAATTGCGCCGGCCATGAATATATCCAAATCCTGCGCGACGAGCGCTGTTTCACCGCCTACACGAAACTCATGCCGTGGGATCATGCCGCCGGCAGCTTCATGATCTGCGAAGCCGGCGGCCACAGCGCCTTGATCGAAGGTAATCCCTACGATGTGACGCAACCCCTGGGTAGTCTTCTGAGCGCCAGCGACCAAGACACCTGGGCGCGGGTTCAATCTATTCTGGCCGACGACGAAGAAGGAAATCAGGACAATGGCTGACGGCAGCAAAGTCGCGTTTATCGGGCTCGGCGTTATGGGTTACCCCATGGCCGGCTACCTGGCCTCGGGCGGGCACGATGTGACGGTGTTCAACCGCACCGCCTCGAAAGCCGATGCCTGGCTCGACCAGCATGGCGGCAAGGCCGCGGATACGCCGCGCGCCGCCGCCGACGGCGCCGATATCGTTTTCGCCTGCGTCGGCAATGACGACGATGTGCGCAGCGTCACGATGGGCGCCGAAGGCGCGCTCGACGGCATGGCCAAGGGTTCCATTTTCGTCGACCACACCACGGCCTCGGCCGATCTCGCGCGCGAGCTCTACCGGGAGACCGCCGACCGCGGCATTGGGTTTCTCGACGCCCCGGTCTCGGGCGGGCAGGCCGGGGCCGAGAACGGCGCGCTGACGGTGATGGTCGGCGGCGACGCGGATATCTTCGCCCGCGCCCAACCGGTGATCGACTGCTACGCCCGCGCCTGCGAGCGCATCGGCGATGCCGGCAGCGGCCAACTGGCCAAGATGGTCAACCAAATCTGCATCGCCGGGGTGGTGCAAGGCCTGTCTGAGGCGATCAACTTCGGGCTGAAGGCCGATCTCGACATGGCCAAGGTGATCGACGTGATCTCGAAGGGCGCGGCCCAGTCCTGGCAAATGGAAAACCGCTGGGAGACCATGGTCGGCGGCAAGTTCGACTACGGTTTCGCCGTCGACTGGATGCGCAAGGACCTAGCGATCTGCCTGGTGGAGGGCGACAAAAATGATGCCCGCCTGCCGGTCACCGCCCTCGTCGACCAATTCTACGCCCACGTCCAAGCCCGCGGCGGCCAGCGCTGGGACACATCGAGCCTGATTCATTTGCTGGCGAACGATTAGGAAGGATATGCAACGGTCATGCCTAGGTTAAATATTATTTATCCAATCGTTTTAATCGCCGTGCTATCCGGTTGCGCAGCCGATACCAGTACGTTCACGAGCGGCAGCGCCCCGCGTGAAATAAGTCTGAATGAGAGTGATCCGGACGGAGTCTTGATAGTCGGAAATCCTCGTAGATTTATAGGTGGAGTCCACACATTGGTATTCCACAGCTATGACCCGAACCGAAAATTGCTGATCTCCCCGACAAAAGGGGGGCAAATATTTAGAATTAGTAACGGTGGAGTATTGATACACAACGTTGATGTCGTCGATGGCATTCAATATCTTTTGCAAAAAATTCCCGCGGGACATTATTATTTGGCAGAAGTTCAATGGGGAGCATACGCTCGAACGACAATGCCAAGCGGCTCGATAGCCGCTGAAGTTAAACCAGGAACCGTGAACTATGTCGGAAATCTTGTATTTAAAACGCCGTTTTCCGCATTTGGGGAAGTTGGTATCAAACTAAACGGCAGAAATGACATTGCCGCTCGTTCCTTCTTGGCGAACTACGCACAAATAAAGCCAGAAATGCAAAACGCATCGCCGCGGATTTTCAAACTGAACTGTATGCTGGAAGATGGTGTCGAGGCTTGTTACGCACCGTAAAAGCGCGAACCATTGCATTCAGTTATATCTCCCGTTCCATCGCCGAGCGGGAAACTCGATACCGGGCGTTCGATGGGCCGTTCAAGGTGCCCCACGAAATTTAAGCTAGGTCTGTTCGAACTGGCGCTGGTGATTAGCCTCGCAGAAGACGACCGACGCTAATCTCTCCCCGGCAGGTGGAACTCGATGACGTTTGCGTCGGGGTCGCGGATGAAGAAGAACACCGCGCCATCGGGCAATTTCACGGTTTCGGTGATCGGAATGCCCAACTCGGCGAGCTGGCTCTCCACGGCCGCACTGTCGGTGATTTCCAGCGCGATGTGGGTATAGCCGGTGTGCTTTTCGGGCACGTCCATCAGCAGATTTTCCGCCGACGCATCGTCCGACGCGTTCAGTATGAAATTGATGTTGACGCCCGACGGGTGCTCCATGATGGCAACCGGTTCGGGACCGACTGGGCCAATGATAAATTCAAAGCCTAATTTGTCATAAAAAGCGCGGGTGACGTCCAAGTCGCGAACCCGCAGGCCGACATGATTGATTCTCGTGATCTGCTTCATGTGTATGTCCTCAACGGCTTGAATGCCTCTGTGATCATAGGGGTCGGGGTCATAGAGCACTACACATTCCAAGCAACCTGAGCGGTCGGCGAATATCGCCGGTGCACCCATTGCATCGCCGGATGGGGCGCTCGATACTGGCTGTTCGGTAGGACGTTCAAGGTGACCCATGAAATTTAAGCTGGTTCTGTTCGGATTGGCACTGGTGTTTCGCTATGCGCGCTGGCGCAGCGCGGCGTTTCGCGTAAGCTTGGCCGAGCGCGACCTTACTGTAGTCCTGCGCACCACTGATGGATCGATCGGCCGCACCTTCAAATTCGGTGGCGGGCGGGTATCGTCTAGGGCAGGGGTCGACCCAGACGCCGATCTGGCGATTGTCTTCAAGACCGCGGAAATCGGCGCACGTCTGTTAATGCCGCCGATCGACCAACTCGAGCAGATCGAGGCGATGAAGAACTTTCTGTTCCACCCCGAGGGCCCCGACGAAGACGCCGTGTGGTTCGCCCAGACGGTAATGGCGGCCTTGGGCGCCGGCTGGAAGATCGGCCGCGCGGCCGGCGACGGCACCACGCGCTTCTGCACTATGACCAATGGCGGGCCGCTCTTCGTTTATGTGCGCGACGGCAAGATCGTGCGCACCACGCCGATCGTGTTCGGCGACGACGATGCGCAGCCTTTTACCATTAAGGCGCGCGGGAAAAGTTTCACCCCGCCGCGCAAGACTTCGCTGTCGCCCCATGGGATGAACTGGAAGGCCATGGTCTACGCGCCCAACCGGCTGCTGACGCCCATGAAGCGGGTCGATTTCGACCCCAATGGCGAGCGCAATATCCAAAACCGCGGCATTTCCAGCTACGAGCCGATTGGCTGGGACGAAGCGCTCGACATCGTCGCCGGCGAAATCAAGCGCATGAAACGCGACTATGGCCAGGGCGCCATCGCGCAATCGAACGGCTCGCACCATACCTGGGGCAATATTGGCTATTACCTCAGTGCCAAGATGCGCTTCATGAACGCTATCGGCACCACCGAGGTGCACCATAACCCGGATAGTTGGGAGGGCTGGTATTGGGGCGCCGTGCACCATTGGGGCGGCTCATTGCGGGTCGGCGGCGGCGAACCCTTCGGCACCATCGAGGATTGTCTGGAAAACGCCGAGATGGTGGTCTTTTGGTCGAGCAATCCGGAGGCCACCAACGGCATCTATTCCGGCCTCGAGGGTTCGGTGCGCCGCCAGTGGCTGAAAGACATCGGCATGGAGATGGTCCATATCGACCCCCATCTGAACGACACCGCGCAGTTCTTGGGCGGCAAATGGATCGCCCCGCGGCCGACCACCTCGCCGGCGCTGGCCTTGGCGATCGCCTATGTTTGGATCACCGAAGAGCTCTACGACAAAGGCTATGTGGAGAACCGCACTAACGGCTTCGAGGTGTGGCGCGACTATGTGCTGGGAACCGACGACGGCACGCCGAAGACACCGGAATGGCAGGAAGGTGAGACCGGCGTACCGGCCAAAGACGTGCGCGCACTGGCCCGTGCCTGGGGTACCAAGCGCACCTATCTGGCGGTCGGCGGCATGGGCAACACCTTCGGCGGCGCAGCGCGCAACCCGACCGGCAATCAGTGGACCCGCATGATGGTCTGCCTGATCGCCATGCAGGGGCTGGGCAAGCCCGGCGTCAATGTGGGCAACCTGCAGCTCGGCGTGCCCCATGATTTCGGCTTCTATTTCCCGGGCTACGCCGATGGCGGTATCTCCGGCGATCTGACCCATACCGCGCTGGCGGTCAGCCTCTATCAGCGCATGCCGCAACTGGCGACCATTAACCCGTCGACCCAAATCATTCCGCGCCTGAAATTGCCCGACGCCATCCTCGACGGTCATGCGGAAGGCGAGATTTGGGACGCGCGCACCATCGAAGGCCAATTCACCCGCGCGGTCTATCCGGCGCCGGGCCATTCGCAGGTGCATATGCTCTACCGCTACGGCAACTCGATCCTAGGCACGCTCAGCGACGCCAACCGTTATGTAGAGATGTACCGCGCACCGAACCTCGAATTTGTCGTCAATCAGTCGATCTGGGACGAGGGCGATACCCAGTTCGCCGATATAATCTTGCCGGCTTGCACCCAGTTGGAGCGCTACGATATCGGCGAGTGGGCCCATTCCGGCGGCTATGGCGCCCACTTTAATTCTCAAGTCAATCACCGGCTCGTCGCTTTCCAGGCCAAATGCATCGAGCCTTTGGGCGAATCCAAATCCGACTACGACATCTTCACCGCCATCGCCATGCGCTTGGGCCTGGGCAGTTACTTCACCGAGGGCATGCGCGACATCGACTGGGCGAAGCGCATGTTCGACGCCTCCGACCTGCCGACCAAAATTTCCTGGCGGAAATTCATCGAGAAGGGCTATTTCGTCGTCCCGCCGGAGCGTGAGGATTTGCGTCCCAAGACGGCATATCGATGGTTCGCCGATGGCCGTAAAAAGGACGTTCCCGAGGCGATGCCGCTGCCCGGAGATTACACCGAAGAATTTCTCGAGGGCCTGCAGACCCAGAGCGGCCGTATCGAGTTCGAGGCGGAAAGCCTCAAACGCTTCATGCCCGACGACCCTGAGCGGCCGCCGATTCCCAAATATATCCGTTCCTGGGAGGGGCCGAACGTCGCCGACCTGGCCAACCGTTATCCGTTGCAGCTGATCACCCCCCATGTGCGTTTCAGCTTCCACACACAGGGCGATGGTAAGGACAGCTATCTGAACGACGTGAAGGATCACCGCATTCTCATCGACGGATACTATTATTGGATCCTCCGCCTCAACCCCGACGACGCGGCGACGCGGGGCATCGCCGAGGGTGATCTGGTGAAAATCTACAACGACCGCGGCGCGGTGATATGCGCCGCCCAACTGACCGCCCGACTGCTGCGCGGCGTGGCCCATTCGTATGAATCTTCGGCCGTGTACGACCCGATGGGCGAACCCGGCCGTTCGGTCGACCGCGGCGGCTGCGTGAACCTGCTATCGCCGGCGCGCACGCAAATCAAGAACGCCCATTCCATGGCCAACGGCCTGTCGATGGTCGAAATCGAGAAATGGGACGGCGGCATCGAATTCACCCGCGAGATTCCCTTGTCGACCGCCCAAGGCTTGATCGATCCGGTAGCGGGAGTGGGCGAATGAAAAAATGGAACCTCATCGTCGACGTCGCCAATTGCACCAATTGCAATCTGTGTACGCTCGCCGTGCAAGACGAGCATGAAGGCAACGCCTTTGCCGGCTATGCTGAAGCGATGCCCAAACACGGGCACCGCTGGATTGAGATCGAGCGCCGCGAGCGGGGAACCCCACCGGTCACCGATGTCGCCTATCTGCCGACTATGTGCCAGCATTGCGATAACGCGCCGTGCATCGCCGCGGCGCCCGACGCTATTACCAAGCGCGACGACGGCATCGTGCTGATCGACCCGGTCAAGGCCAAGGGGCGCAAGGACATCGTCGATGCCTGTCCCTATGGCGCCATCTGGTGGAACGAAGAAAAGCAGGTGCCACAGCACTGGTTCTTCGACGCCCATTTGCTCGATACGGGGTGGCAGGAGCCGCGCTGCGTGACCGTATGCGCGACCAATGCCTTGAAAGCAGTAAAAGTGGAAGACACGGAAATGCAGCAGTTGATTGAGGAACAAGAGCTGGAACCGCTGCGCCCCGACCTCGAGACCCAGCCGCGGGTGCACTACAAGAATCTATGGCGCTACACCAAAGCCTTCATCGCCGGCAGCGTCTCGTCCGAGCGCGACGGTATCGTCGATTGTGTGCCTGGCGCCACCGTCACCTTGCGCGGGGATGGCGAAACAATCGCCGAACAACAGACCGACCGGTTCGGCGATTTCAAGTTCGACCGGTTGGACCCCGACGGCAGCGCCTACGAGATGACAGTCACCGCCGAAGGGCATACCAGCGCCACGCTCAATGTGAGCCTCGACGAAACAACGAATGTTGGCGAGATCCGCCTAACGCCGGCCTAACCGGACGCCTTCGCCTGCTGCCACAAAGCCTCCAGCTCGGCCAGGTCGGCGTCGTGGGGCTGGCGGTCTTCGGCAGCCAGGGCCGCCTCGACGCCGCGAAAACGGTGCTCGAATTTAGCGTTGGCGGCGCGTAGGGACGCTTCGGGGTCGACTTTCAGGTGGCGCAGCACGTTCACACATGAGAACAGCAAATCGCCGGCTTCGTCGCTCAACCGATCAGCCTCACCGCCGCCCTCGATCTCTGCTTTCAGTTCGTCCAATTCTTCGCTGACTTTCTCCAGAACCGGGGCGACGTCAGGCCAATCGAAACCAATGCGCGCGGCGCGCTTTTGTAATTTCTCCGCCCGCATCAGGGCCGGGAAGGCGGCCGGTACATCGTCCAACACGCTTGCCGAGCGGCCGTGCTGGGCGGCCTTGCCGGCCCGCTCGGCTGCTTTAATCGATTCCCAGGTCTCTTTGACCGCGCCCGCATCGCTCGCCCCATCATCACCGAACACATGGGGGTGACGGCGGATGAGTTTCTCGGTGACGGCCGCGGCCACATCGTCGAACACGAAATCGTCTTGCTCTTCCGCCATGCGCGAATGGAAAACAACCTGCAACAACAGGTCGCCGAGTTCCTCGCGCAACGCGCCCATGTCACGCCGGCTCACCGCGTCGGCCACTTCGTAGGCTTCTTCGATGGTGTAGGGGACGATGGTCTCGAAGGTTTGCTCGACATCCCACGGGCACCCCTCGGTGGGGTGGCGCAAACGAGCCATAACGTCGATCAGTTTATCGATGTTCGCGGTCGACATAGGGAACGGTCCATCTGGGGAGTTAGACCGGCAGCGTAATCAAGGATGGGAGTCGAATAAAGCCGCGTTGATGAGTTGCGCGGATATGCAGGGGATAAGTTTTAAAAAACGATCATCCGCGCGGTTTTGTTGATTTCGACTGGAGCTAAACCGATGAGACCGCCGATCAGAAAGTTATGGTTATAATCGAGCGCGACGGTGACCCGGCCACCCGATTGATTGTTCGGCTGCCACGTCACATCCACATTGAGCGCTGTCGCCGGAACACCAACCGCCGACGTACGCACAAAAGTCTCTATTTCGGCAGCGGTTTTCGGGGTCGCGCTGGTGGCGCCATTCACCACCGCATAACGCGCGCCATCGGCGGCGGCGTTTTCTATCGTCGAAGAGGACCATAGCAGCATACTGATGTCGATCAGTCCGACTGTCATCAAGATCAAAACCGGCATGGCAAAACCGAATTCGATTGCCAATCCACCGCGGCGATCACCAGATATGCGCCGCCACTGATCGAGAATAGTTTTCCGACGTGTCATCATGGCTAGCGCAACCTCATGCTGCTATTAGCGGCCAGGGTGACCGAGTCCGGAACGCCCGGGAAACCAAACCATAAATCCACATCCTCGGTGACCGTGACTTCCACATAGAGCGGCGCGTACTCGCCGTCGCCGCAGGCCAGAGTACAAGCCTGCACAACACCGCTGGAACAACGGCAAGTCTGGGCGGCAGTGACCGTTAGCGAGCCGTCCGCGTCATCGGCGTCGAGCCGCACGGCATTGATTATGCCGCTAATGTCGCTGGCCGAACTAAGATCGTAAACGCCATATTGCGCACCAGCGCGGGCGGCGCTGGCGATCCGTACCTGCTCCAAACCCAAACGCCCAAATTCGACGGATCCCGTTATCAGGGCCGCAACCACCGGTATGAAGAACGCCAGTTCAATGCTAACCGCGCCGCCACGCGAATGGCGCAACGCGAAAGCGCGCGCGGCGATCCGCTGAGTTAAATATCGACAAGCTTTGAACATTTCATATCACTCGAGTTTTGGGGGATGGCAAACTTACTCAGCGAGCCGGGCTTCTATAAGTAACGTATTCGTCTCAGTAGCCGATCCGTCGAAATCGCCCAGGTTAGTGTTACCGGTAATGTCGATCTCATCCGCAACAAGCATGGTGGCAGAGACATCGAAGGACGACCCGCCGGCGAATTTCACATCCGTGGTGGGAAAGTAAAGAATACCCTCAAGGTCCATCGCGGCGCCGCCGGTCAAGCTGTGGGTCACATTAGTCCCAGCATTGCGGTCATGATAAATAAGGATACCAGCCATATTGTGAGCATCGGTGATGCCGGCCGTCAGGGTCACATCGGCGCCGCCGTTAATATCGAACGATTCAGAGGGGGAGTCGTTATTCTCGGTCAGATAAAAGTGAACCTCGTCGCCGGTGACGACCGATGTACCGCCGAACGTAATGCCTGCCCCATCGAACACGTAGAGACCCGGGTCGAAGTCGACCGTGCCATGAACAGTAAGCTTTCCTGTATAGATGCAGGGGGTCAATTGTAAGAAGTCGCCGCTATTCACCGTAATATTATCGCTATTAGTACATGACGGCGGGTTGGTTGGCCCTTGGAAGCCTTCCAGGGGATCATTAATCTGAGCGGCGTCGACATACGGCTCGACAGAAACACAGTCGGCACCGTAGCCGCCGACAGTTTTGATGACCGTGGCCGATAAACAGCCGGCCCCAGACTGGGTCAAAGCATCGGCATCGTCTGAATTATCGAAGATGCCGCATGCCAAATCGACCACGGCTGCACCCGACACTTTGAAGGCGCTCTGCTTGGTCTTGTTAAGCGACCACATGCAGGTGTCATTAATATCGCCGATCGCTACCGCACGAGCAGATACGAACGCGGTGTCGGGCATAAGGATGTGAGAGAACAGGGTAGGGGTCTCGCGGCGCACGATGACTTCAACGGAATCGGTCATGCCCAGGCGAATGCCCGACTGCGGTGGAATATTGACCACTAATGTATCGATCGAGGCGTTGTAGCCATTCGTCAACGCATCAACCTCCGCGGCGGGCGAAACCGATCCTGCCGTACCGCTGCGGATGCGCTCTAACGCGCCGCCGATGGCGGCCGCATCGGCGATCGTCTGCAGCTGGCGTTTCTGTGCCTGCCAGCCGGCCACATCCACGGAAAGGCCAACCGTCCCAATGAAAACGGGTGTCGCAAGTGCTGTATAGATTAAGACCGCGCCCCGTTTGTCGCCCAAAAAGGCGCGGGACCGCTGTTTGAGAGACGCTTTGAGCTGGCTGAACACGATTCAATTCCTCCCGTGGCTAAATCTATGTTCTGCACTTTATTTACGCTGCTTTAATATCCTGTTAATGATCGCGTCCATTTATTTGTTAAATATGCGATGATTAGAGTATTTATTTGACAAATTTGTAATATATTTTACACACTTAACCATTCATCTGCGTTCTCACTTAAATAGGCGCGAAGACGGCTAGATCGGTCATAACAATGCTGCAATGAGTAAATGGCACAACGCCGGAACATCCCGCGCTTAAGTTAAGGGTCTCTCTATAAAGAGATCCTCTTCAACCAATCGGCCATCGGGCGATATATACAAACCTTACAACTTTCGAAGAACCTGCTGGGCCTACAATCGCAGGTTTTTGGGCTTCAGATATTTCGAATTTTATAAAAAATTAGCAGATAAATATACGAGTTATATTATATTTATACGACATTACATAACAAAAAATATTCACATTACTCAATTTAATTGAATATTAAACAGCACTATATTGCTTTTCTGCTTCTTTTTCTTTAACCCATCATTAATCTCTTCGGCTCATTCTCCACGCGTCGTTTTCGTGTCCAAAGGAGAGTAGCAATGCTTAAGTTAATTACGAAACTGCAAGCCAACACATCTGGTGCCACCGCCATCGAGTACGGCCTGATTGCCGCGCTTGTCTCGGTTGCTTCGATCGGTGCGTTGGGCGCTTTGGGCGGTTCGCTCGAAACCATGTTCGGTGCCGTGTCGGATCAGCTTGACACAGCTGTTGGTGCGATGCCCGCCACCTAAGCGTTTAAGAAGACATTTAGAGCGGCGGGCGGTGCCAGGAAGGTACCGCCCGCCGCTCTACCTTCTTTAAATTCAGTAACCGGTGCCCCGTCATGATGACCTTCGACACGGTTCTAAGATTTTTCGCGAATACCATCCGTAGTCAGTCGAGCGAGTTGGCTAACCAACGCCTTGCGCCGCTAACCGGAGGGTATGCGCTATGAGCCCCCGTCTCATAATTTTGCTTCTGGTGGCGGCGATTGCCGCCGGTGGCGCCGGCCTCGCAGCCAATAGCTGGCTCGCGACCCAAAGAGCCGCGCTGGCCAATGCTCAGAAGACACAACCTGTCGTCGAATCCAAACAAGTTCGCATCCTCGTTGCCAAAGAAACGCTGCCTGCCGGCACTCTGATCGATGCGAAGCAATTGCGTTGGCAGGCTTGGCCCAAACCCGGCATCTCGGACGCATATATGAAAGAGGGCGACTTCACGCCGGAAGATCTCATTGGAACCGTCGTGCGTGTTGGCATCGCGGTCGGCGAACCGATCAGCGAAACCCGCGTCGTTCGCCCCGGTGAGCACGGTTTCCTAGCCGCCGTTCTGCGCCCCGGATTCCGCGGCATGACGGTCCCCGTCAACGCGACCACCGGTATCGCCGGATTTGTTTTTCCAGGCGACCGGGTGGACCTCATTTTGTCTCATAAGTTGGCGGGAAAGGGTGTCGACGGCCGCGAATTACGCGCCTCGGAGACCGTTCTCACCGATATCCGGGTTCTGGCGATCGACCAATCGACAAACGATCAGGCCGCAGAGCCTAACCCGGCGAAAAACGTCACCATCGAGGTCACGCCGAAGCAAGTAGAGATCGTGTCTCTGATCACCGATTTGGGTCGCCTGTCGCTTAGCCTGCGAAGTCTTCAAACTGATGAAGGCCAGATCACGGAAGGCGACGAAAATGGCGATACCGACGCCATCAACCCCGTCCTGGCGCGCCTGATCAGCGGCGAGAAACCAGAGCGCGGCAAAGGCCATACCATGGATAGCGAAGTCAGCCGTCTGCTGAAGACGCCTAAATCAAAGACAGACATTCGCAAAGTACAAGTAGTGCGCGGCGGTGAGTCAGCCGTTCTCGAGTTCCAACGGTGATGCCAATGAATAAATTCCTACATCGTTTGGCCCCCCCACTGGGCTTAATCACCGGCGCAGCCCTGGCGTTGCTTATCCTGGTACTGATGGCTATTGCCGGTCCGCCAGCATTCGCACAGCAGTCCAGCATCCGCGACCTCAGCACGAATGACAGCAATCTCCAGATTGAAGTCAATAAGGGCGTCCTCGTCCGCCTGCCGAAACCGGCCAGTGCGGTCTTCGTCGCCAATCCCGGCTTTGCCGATATCGCCGTCAAGTCGCCGACCTTGGTCTATGTCATGGGTAAGCGCACAGGCGTCACCACGCTTTTCGCCGTCGATGACGAGGACGGCGTGCTGGCCGACGTAACCCTGGCGGTCACGCACAATCTGACCGATATCAAATCGTCGATTAGTGCTCTGCTGCCGAATACCAACATTGAAGCCCGCTCGGTTCCCGGTGGCTTGTTGCTTTCCGGCCTGGTTAATTCGGCCCGCGAGGCCGAAGAAGCCCAGCGGATCGGCAATCGCTTCTTGGCCGAAAACGAAGCGCTGATTAATCAAGTTATGGTGGTCGGCCCGAACCAGGTAAACCTGCGGGTCCGCATCGCCGAAGTCTCGCGCAACGTCATCAAACGCATTGGCTTCAACTTCGATATTCTGGGATCAATCGGTAGTTTCGCTTTCGGGCTGGCGACCGGTGCGCCGTTTGTCGCCAGCCTCGGCACAGGCGCGGGTCTCGCCAGTAGCTCCGGCGTTGTAGCCGGTGGCTTTAGCTCCGGTAACTTCGACGCCAACGGGCTGATCGACGCGTTGGAGGACGAGGGCCTGGTGACCTTGCTCGCCGAACCGAACTTGACAGCACTGTCGGGCGAGACCGCCAGCTTCTTGGCCGGTGGCGAATTCCCAGTGCCGATCGCGCAGCAAGACAACACCATTACCGTGGAGTTCAAGCAATTTGGTGTTTCCCTGGCCTTCACACCGACCATCGTCAGCGGTGATCGCATAAGCCTCAAGGTGCTACCCGAAGTCAGTGCCCTTTCCTCATCGGGTGCGGTAACCCTCAATGGCTTGAGCATTCCCGCCTTGAGCACACGCCGGGCCGACACCACGGTGGAACTCGGCAGCGGCCAAAGCTTCGCGATCGCCGGATTGCTCCAGGCCGACAGCAACCAATCCGTCAACGAAACCCCCGGTCTGGCTGAGATCCCTATTCTCGGCGCGCTGTTCCGCTCGACCGACTTCAACCGCAAAGAGACCGAGCTCGTCATCATCGTGACGCCATACCTGGTGCGGCCGGTTTCCACAGCCCTATCGCTGCCGACCGACGGCTTTGAAATCCCCGACGACTACGACCGTGTTGTTAAAGGCGAGACGCGTCGGCAGAAACAGAAACCAACCCAACGGACGCCGCAAACAAGCGATTCAGATGGTCCCATCGGACCCAGCGGCTTCGAGCTAGACTAAAGAGGCGACCATGAAATCACGCCATAACCGACGCATGTTCCGGCGCACCAGCCGCCGCCGCACGATGCTTATGGCAGCCGGGGCCGTCATTGTCGCTGGCTGCGCACAGACCGTCGCGGATTGGACGCCCGCCGCGACCCCGCACGACCTACAAGTCAAATGGGTCACCCACGAACATTCGATAAACTTTAACAGCCGCGCAAATCTCCTCACCAACCAAGCCTCGCGCAGCCTCGACCGGTTCCTCAACGAGATCGATTTACGCCCGAGCGACCGGTTGTTCGTCGATGTCGGCCCAAAATCTGGTGAACTGGTCGCCGACGGCCGCATCGGCGCCATCAACAACCAGCTCCGCCACTATATTCCCGGCGCCAAGGCGCAACTGATCACCGGCGAGAAGGGGACCGATCGGCAGATCAGTCTGATTGTCGGCCGTTACGTCGTTCTGCCGCCGAACTGCCCCGATTTGTCCAGTCCTTCAACGACTAATCCGGGTAACAATCCGGATAGCAATCTTGGCTGCACGACCCAGCGAAACCTAGGCCTGATGCTGGCCAATCCTGGTGACCTCTTGCGCGGACGCACCTTGGGACCGGCCGACGGTCAGGCTCTCAGCGGCAGTATTCGCAGGTATCGCGCCGGCGAGATTATTCCCCCCGTTGCACCGGTAATAAAATAATGTCGGCACCAGCGCTTGATATTCGCCCCGGAAGTGGTGTTTCGCTGGCGGCGTTCGTCGGCGATGACGACACCGCCGCGAAGCTGAAGAATATTGCCAACTTCCATTGGCCGGGCGCCGTCATCGACCGTGGCTCCTGCCATGACGCGGGCTCGTATCTAAAATCCTCACCGTCACCTGACTTGCTGGTGGTCGATTTGGACCAGAGCGAAAATCCGTTCGAAGATTTGCAGCCGTTGGCCGAGCTCTGCGATCCGTCGACACAGGTGATCGCGATGGGTGTGGTCAACGATCTGGCGCTCTACAAACAATTCATAAATGCCGGGGTCGCGGATTACCTGGTGAAACCCCTGAGCGAAGAAGATTTGGAAACCGCGCTCCTCGCCGCCACTTTCAGCGACTCCTCGTCCGGCGAGCAGTCGGGTAATGCTGAGCCGACCGGCAAGCTGGTCGTGACCGTCGGTTCGCGCGGTGGTGTTGGCGCCTCAACGGTTGCGCTTAATGGCGCCTGGTTACTTGCCGAGGAAATGGGACACCGGGTAGCTCTGGTCGATCTCGACTTACAGTTCGGCACCGCCGCACTGTCGCTCGATTTGGTGCCCAGTAGCGGCATGATCGAGACCCTGCGCCAACCCGATCGTATGGACAGCCTGTTCATGTCGAGCGCCGTGCTGCCGAAGACCGAGCATTTATCAGTCCTGGCCGCGGAAGAAGATTTAGCCCGCCAGTTGGATTTACACGGCGACGGTGTGGGCCGTTTGGTCGAGGAATTGCGCGGCAGCTTCGACTGGGTATGGATCGATTTACCCCGTTCCCTTTGCCATCTCCATACGAGTGTGCTGCGCGATGCGACAAACGTCCATGTCGTGTCCGATCTCACACTCGCCGGCATGCGCGACACCATGCGCATCGTCAATCTGTTCAGCAATATCGGCGGCGACGGCGAGATCGGCGTGATTATCAACCATGCCCGGCGCAACAAGGGCATGCCCAGGGGTGAATTCACCCGCGGAGTCGGATGCAAGGTTCTCGCTACCTTGCCCGACGAACCGAAAGCCCTACAAGCCGCTACGGTCGGCAAGCCGCTCGCGCAGACAAGTGCACGCGGCAAATTCGTTACCGAATTACGCAAGGTCGCTATCGATATAGCGCCGACCGTCAAGGAGCCCCGGCGCGGACTGTTCAGCAGCCGCAAGGCCAAATAGGAGCTAAGCACGTGGGCTTTGGGAGGCGATCAAGCGAAAATACCGCTAACGGATCGACCGCTGTAAACGGCTCTCAGCCGGCTATGGCGTCGTTTGCGACGAGCGGCGAGCAATCGACGCAGGAACCGACCGACAAGACAAACTGTATCGAGCTTGCCGAGCGCGTCGTCGACGATATCGCCGACAATCAAGACGCACCCGATTTCACCTCGATGTCGCGCGCCGAGATCGCTAAATATTCGGCAACCGTCACCGAGAAAATCCTTGGCAAAACCTATTTTAGGCTCAACTTGCTTGAGCAGCGCGACGTCGTATCCCGGGTCGTTAATCAGTTGTACGTGGCGCCCATACGCGAGGAGCCGGAAGAGGAAGACGACGAATTCGCCGACATGCCGATTGCCGCGGTATGGGGCACCAACGACCGGGGCAGCGCAACCGAACGTGTCTTAAGCTCGACGAGTGTAACGCTGGCGCGCAACAAAGTTCAGCCGGTTCTGTTCGAAAGAATCGATATCAGCGCCGCCTTGTCCTTGCCGCGCGAAGAGCTGACGAAACAGATTTCCGACATTGTTTTAGAGATTGCTCACGAAGAGAAACTGCAGCTTAACAAGGTGGAGCAGGAAGATCTGGTCAAGGTCCTGCTCGATGAGATGCTGGGTCTCGGTCCACTTGAGCCGCTGCTCGCCGACGAATCGATAAACGACATCATGGTCAATGGCCATAACCAGGTCTATGTGGAGCGCCGGGGTAAGTTGGTACTCACCGACGTTAAGTTTCGCGACGATCGCCATGTGATGAACGTCGCTACCCGCATCGTGTCGCAGATCGGACGCCGGGTGGACGAATCCTCGCCGCTGGTCGATGCCCGCCTGGAGGACGGCAGCCGCGTCAATATCATCATTCCACCTTTGGCGATTGACGGTCCCTCGATCTCCATTCGTAAGTTTTCCAAGAAAAAGATCACGCTCGACGTGATGGAGCAGCAGCAAAATTTATCGACACCCATGGCGTCGGTATTGCGAATTGCTTCGCGCTCTAAACTAAACATTCTAATCTCCGGCGGTACCGGCTCGGGTAAAACCACGCTGCTCAACGCCATGTCGCAAATGGTCGACCATGGCGACCGTATCGTGACCATCGAGGATGCGGCCGAGTTGCAACTCCAGCAACCCCACGTAGTGCGGCTGGAAACCCGGCCGGCGAACTTGGAGGGGCAGGGCGCCATCACCATGCGCGACCTGGTCAAAAACGCCCTGCGTATGCGCCCCGATCGAATTATCCTGGGTGAGGTTCGCGGCGCGGAAGCCCTCGACATGTTGCAGGCCATGAACACCGGCCATGAAGGCTCGATGAGCACGGTTCACGCCAATAGGCCACGAGAAGCGCTTACGCGTTTGGAGAACATGGTCTCCATGGTCGGCGTCGCTCTGCCGCCGAAGGCGGTTCGCACCCAAATCGCCGCGGCCATCGACATCATTATCCAGATCAGCCGTATGCGCGATGGCATTCGCCGCATCACGCACATCATGGAAGTCGTCGGCATGGAAGACGACATCGTGACCACTCAGGATCTATTCACCTTCGACTACACCGGTGAAGACGCCGCGGGCACAATTCAGGGCGAATTCAAATATACCGGCGTGCGCCCCCACTTCAGCACGAAAGCGGAGTATTTCGGGCTTGAGCGCGCCCTTCTGGAGGCCCTGCGGTAGCCATGGGCGCCATTGCAGAACTTTTGCGCCAAGGCGATATCGCGACCGCCATCATCATCGGCGCCGTAATTCTGGCGACGCTGGCCCTGTTTTTTGTCATGGTCACGACGTTTTCCGGCGAACAAAGACGCGCGCGCCGTCGTATCGCGGACGTGGTGCAAGGCAGCCAGTCGACAAAGATGTCGACCAACGCCGCCGCCAATCTCCGGCGGTCACAGTACGATACAGCAATGCCGACGGTGGAGCGGATCCTCAAACAAGTCCTGCCACGGCCGGAAATGTTGCGGCAAAAATTGGCGCGCACCGGCACGCGCATGTCGATCGCGCATTACACCGCCCTGAATATTATCGCCGGTGTCACCATGGGGCTCATTGCCTCACATCTGCTTGACCGCACACTAGCTTTATCCATCCTGTCGGGGATCGGTTCCGGTTTTCTGATACCGCATATGCTTGTGGGTTTTCTGTCCCGGCGCCGTCAGAAAATATTTACCGATCAATTTCCCGAAGCCATCGACCTTATCGTGCGTGGCCTGCGATCGGGTTTGCCGGTAATAGAGTCGATTAATGTTGTCGGCCGCGAAATGGACAAGCCGATCGGTGAAGAGTTCGCGGCTGTCGCAGATGTTGTGAAAATCGGTCAAACGCTTGAAGATGCGTTGGCCGACGCCATCCCCAGAATTGACACGCCGGAGTTCAAGTTCTTCGTCGTGGCGCTCGCAGTGCAGCGCGAAACCGGTGGTAATTTGGCCGAAACCCTAGAAAACCTGTCAGATGTCTTGCGCAAGCGCCGGCAGATGAAAATGCGGATCAAGGCCATGGCATCCGAACCGAAAGCCAGTGCGTGGATTCTCGGCTCCCTGCCATTCGTCATGTTTTCGATCATATTCTTCGTGAATACCGAATATGTCATGCAGCTATTTACCGACCCGCGCGGCCACACTTTGGTCACGTTCGGTTTAATCAGCCAGACGATCGGCATCTTGATCATGGCGAAAATGGTGAGGTTTGAGATTTAGCGATGGGCGCCGTCATGGAAACCCTCACCAGCGAGACGTTCATCATCTGGATGACCTCATTGTCGGTGTTCGTGTCGATTTTCGTGGTCTGGACGAGCCTGATCGCGCCGCGCCCATTGCGGGCACGCATTAAGTCCCTCACGGAACGCCGCGACGTACTGCGCGAGCAGCGCATGGAGTTACGATCCCATCCGCTGCGCGCCGGCATGATCGAGCTTGCCAATTATGTGGTGAAAAAACTCAGCTTGCTGCGCACCTCCCAGACCCGCCGCATCGAAGACAAATTGATGCAGGCCGGTTATCGCGGTCACGACGCGATGGCGATGTATCTCTTTCTCAAATTATCGCTGCCGGCGGTATTCGGCGCGGTCGCGGTTCTTTTTCTCTATGTGCTGGAGCTTTATCCAGCCACCGATCTGACAAAGCTGATGATTTCGTTGGCCGCGGTCATCATCGGCGCCTACGCCCCCGACGTATATGTCTCAAACACCGGCCAGAAGCGCCGGCAGAAGATTCAAAAAGCGTTGCCGGACGGCCTTGACCTGATGGTTATTTGCGCCGAAGCCGGTCTCAGTGTCGACGCCACCCTCAACCGGGTGAGCACCGAACTTAACTCTTCATGGCCGGAACTTTCCGACGAGTTCGGCCTGACCTCGATCGAAATTGGATTTTTACCCGACCGCGCCCAAGCCTTGGCCAATCTGACCCGGCGCATAAAACTCGATGGCATCAGGGGCATCGTCAACACCCTGGTCCAAACCGAAAAATACGGCACGCCCCTGGCACAGGCATTACGCGTGTTGTCGGCCGAGTTGCGGACCGCCCGAATGATGAAAGCCGAGGAGAAGGCCGCGCGTTTGCCGGCCGTTCTGACCGTACCGATGATCATCTTCATCATGCCGGCGCTGTTCGTCGTGCTGATCGGCCCCGGCATCTTGACCACTGTGGACGCCTTGCGCGCCCAGGGATGGATGTAGCGTAGCGTACACGGCGAACCTAAGCCGCCAACCGGACCCGAGCGCAGACAGCCCCTACCAACCCGCAACAACGGGTCAACTCAAGACAAATTGGATTATTGAGATGGAGGAGGGGGCTCGCGCCCCCTCTCTAAATTGCGACTAGCGTATCGCCGCTGCGCTTTGCACAGCCAAACCGCCGGCAGGCATGCCGTTATGGGTGCGGGCGCCAACGGCGGCGACCTTCGCGGCATGGTCGCGCATATCGGCGACCAGACGGTAGAACGTCAAATTACGCTGCGCCGAGGAATCGTCTAAGTCCTGCCGGCCGACCATTAGCGAGCGGTCCGAGAAACCGGCAACGCCGTAGGCCAGGGCCAGGTTCTGGCGATGGCGCGCATCGGCGCCGGGCATTTCCACAACAGCTTCGAGGATTTTGATTGCCTCGGTGAAATCACCTGACAGCGCCAGGGAGAGGCCCAAATTGTTAGACAGGCGCAAACTGCCGGGTTCCTTGGCTAAACCGCTGCGATAGGCGTCCTGGGCCTGTACAGCGTTACCCAGCATGTCATGGGCGACACCCATGCCGTTAAGCTGCGCGGCGGTCTCGCCATGTTCTTGCGAGCGGCGGAAATACTCCAGCGCGGCGATCGGCTGGCGCAGGGCGGTTAGTGTATTACCGTATCCGACCAGCGCATCGAAATTTCTCGGCTCGAGATGGAGAACCGAAACCCAGGCATTGCCAGCCGCGTCATAGTTGCCCAACTGATTAAAGGTCTGCGCGATACGAATGTTGGTCGTCATATTCTGCGGATCCAGACGATGGGCGCGCTGATAGTGGGGCAGGGCGACCGCGGGGTCGCCGGCATCGCGGGCGGCATCGCCGATCCGCAGCATTGCCGCGGAATCTCCGCCAGCCGCGCCTTCGCGATGGGCCGCCGGCGCACAGGCCGAAACTATCAGTACGGCGGCGATCGCCAGCTGCATACGCGTGCGCTTAATCCTGTTCTCAGACACGGCCATTTCAAACGACTCCTCATCGGAATGATCGGGGGAATGATCAGGCCATGTTAAAGAGGTTTGGGTTAGCAGGCCGTAAATGCCAACCCCTTAAAATCATTGGAATTTATGTAATTATCCGTGTGGATTAGAAATCCATTCATACCGCTTCACGAGGCCCGGTTGTTTACCAATCTACGCCGTCGAAGCCGGGTCTGCCGCGCGGTTCAGCAAAGTTTGCTTAACGCGCCTATGGGCTCGCACAGCGATTTCAGCCCGGAAAAGCGAGATTTATCCCCAGAATTTGCTTGAGCCCCTAAGGGCGAATAACGGTTCTTTAACAAACTACCGGCTAAAACGTATGCATGCCTGATGCTTCTGGAGACGTTATCGCCAATACGTATGGCGAAATCACCCGCCTCGTCGAACGGCTTCACCGCCGTTACCTCGATGTGATCCGCTATGAATTGAGCAAACTCGGTATCGACGACATAAACGCCGTCCAGGCGCTGTTGTTGATGAATGTGCAAGATACCGAAGTCTCAATCCGCGAGCTGGTCGACCGTGGCTATTACATCGGTTCGAATGTGACCTATAACGTGCGACACTTAGTGGATACCGGTTACCTCATGCAGAACCGCTCGGAACGCGATCGCCGTTCGGTGCGCATCCATGCCACTGAGAAGGGCAAGGAGATGTGCCATGGCTTGCGCGACATGGAAATGCGCCATGCCAGCTCGATCAATGTCGAGCCCGACGACATCGATTCCGCCCGCAGATATTTGCGCGGTCTGGAACGCGTCTGGTCCGATAGCATCCAGTTCGGACGCGGCTAAAACACCCTAATTTTGGACTTGTGGAACGGCAGGGGCGGCAACGCCGCGCATGGCCGGGCATTCCCGTAGGCTTCGAGCTTTATACTATAAATCGCATAATATATATTATGTTAAATACGGATTGGCGTTAAAGGGCAACGATTTAGCGGACAATCTAAGCCCCACTCGATAAAATTACATCTATCTTCTGAATTAGTGCGTACTGACGTTCGTTTCAGCATGCTGCGCTAAGCTGAAATCTCCCGATGCCCACGCATCGAGAGTTGGTTTTAAGTCATCGAATTGCCGATAACCGACCGTCAAGGCGCCATGGTGTCGATCCTCGCGCAGCACCACCGTGGGAAATCCGGTCACGCCGGCCTGCTGACACCAGGAAAAATCCTCCAGGGTCTCTTGCCGCATGGCGTCGGATTCAAACGACGCCTTGAATTCGTCGCCGTTAATATTCTCGCGCTCGGCATAGGCCATAAAGGTTTCCAGCACCGTGGTATCGGTGTCCTCGACGTAATAGCCCTTATGGATCGACTCATAGAACGACCACACCGCGGCCGGCTTGATATTGCGCACGGTCACCGTGGCCCGGCACGCCGGCTCGGTGTCCAGCACGAAGCCCTGACGGTCAAAAAACGCATAGTTGAACGGCTGACCGGTGGCCTCCGCGACATGCTCCCAGTGCGAGCGAATTGTCGCCTTATAGTCTTCGCTCATGGGATCGCTGTCGAAGGCGTGCAGTCCACCCACAACCACACGCATGGGCGCTATGGCGTCATAATCGGCACGAATCCGGTTGAGCACCGGCGAAAAACCCCAGCACCACGAACACATGGGATCGCCGACATAGATGATTTCTTTGTCCGACATTTGCCTGAATCCTTGTCTGCTCACCCTTAGATTATCGGCGTCACCGCGCGTTGGCGACTATTCATCGGCGACTTCGAACACCATTCCGTCATAGGCCGGCTCGACCCCAGCAGGCAATTTCGCCGCCAGTTGCCGGTAGTCCATACGGTGGCTTAGGTGATTGAGGACGGCGCGCCGTGGCGAGACCCGCTCAATCCATTCCAAGGTCTGCGACAAATGGCTATGGCTGGGATGCGGCGTCTCCGACAAACAATCGACGATCCATGCCTCGACACCCGCCAGCACCGAGAATGCTTCTACAGATAGTGCTTTAACATCAGTCGAATAAGCGAATTTATTAAAGCGAAATCCCAGGGACGGAATACGGCCATGCTGCTGTTCGAACGGCACGATATCGATGGCGCCAATACGAAACGGCCCGTCGATCTCACGCGGCGTTAGGCAGGGCCGGAAATATTGCCGCGTCGCACCATAGGGCTCGAACACATAGGCAAATCGTTGCTCCAGCGTATCCAGGGTCTGCCGGCTGCCATAAGCGTCGATCGGCCCTTGCCGGTTATAATTTAACGCGCGCACATCATCGATGCCGTTGACATGATCGGCATGGGCATGGGTGTAGAGGATGGCGTCAACGTCCCAAATATTGGCTGCCAAGAGCTGCTCGCGCAGATCCGGCGAAGTATCCACCAGCAGCCGCGTCCCGCCGGATTCCACCAGGATCGACGGGCGCCGGCGGCGGTTCTTGGGATTGGTCTTGTCGCAGCCGCCCCAGCCATCGGGGCCGGGCATCGGGGTACCGCCGGAACTGCCGCTGCCAAGTACGGTTATGCGCAAACCCGACCTCCCTGCCCCAGCGACTCTAGTCGGCCCGCTGGGCCCGGCTGAACAGGCGGAAAAAGTTGTCGGTGGTGAGCTGCGCCAAATCGTCGGCGCTCAAACCCTTGATTTCCGCCAGTTGGGCGGCGGTGTGGACGACAAAGGCGGGCTCGTTACGCTTGCCGCGATTGGGGATTGGCGCCAAAAACGGCGCGTCGGTTTCCACCAACAGGCGCTCGGGCGGCACCTTTTGGGCAATCGCGCGAACCTCGTCGGCCTTCTTGAAGGTCAAAATGCCGGAAAAACTGATGTAAAAACCGATCTCCAGCGCCGCCTCGGCGAGCGCCGGACCGCTGCTAAAACAATGCATCACGCCGGTATATGGCGCCGCGATATATTCCGTGCGCAGTATATCGGCCATCTCGTCGTCGGCGTCGCGCGAATGGACGATCAGCGGCAGGCCGGTTTCGCGGGCCGCGGCGATATGGGCGCGAAAACTTTCCCGCTGCGCCTCGCGCGGACTATGTTCGTAATAATAATCCAGGCCGGTTTCCCCGATGCCGACGACTTTGGGGTGGTCGGCCAAATCGATCAGCGTGTCGGCGGCCTTTTGGCCCTCGACGCCGGCTTCGTGGGGATGGACGCCGACGCTGCACCAAATATTATCGTAACGCTCGGCGACCGCCCTCACCCCCTCGAACCGGCTGAGATGGGTGCATATGGTCACCATGGCGCCAACGCCGTTGGCGCCAGCACGCGCCACAACATCGTCGATGTCGTCGCCAAAGTCTTCGAAATCCAAATGGCAATGGCTATCGACAAGCATACTCAAGCGGCCGTTTCGTCGTCCACGTAACGGGGAAAGACCGGGCTCGGCTTGGGCAACTCGGCGCCCGGCACCACGGCGGGATCGGCGCCCAAGGCGGCAAAGGTGCGATCATCCTCGGCGATGGCCAGCTGATCGAGCATGGCCGACGCCGCGTCGGGCATGATCGGCTGGACCAGGATCGCCAAACGGCGGATGACATCGGCCAGCACAAACAGGACCGTCGCCATGCGCTCAGGGTCGGTTTTGCGCAATTCCCACGGCGCCTGGGCATCGACATAGCGGTTGGCATCGCCGACGATCTTCCAGATCGCCTCGAGGCCGCGGTGAAAGGCCTGACGCTCAAATTCGCCGCGCACCGCGGCAAGCACATCGGTCGCCGCGGCAATGATGGTGGTGTCATCTGCCGTTAGCGCCTGGGGTTGCGGCACCTTGGCGTCGCAATTCTTGACGATCATCGACAGCACGCGCTGGGCCAGATTACCCAGATCGTTGGCCAGGTCGCTATTGATGCGGCCGACCATGGTCTCGTGGCTGATATAGCCGTCCTGGCCAAACGGCACCTCGCGCAGCAGATAGTAGCGCACCGGATCGAGGCCATAGCGATCCACCAGATCGCCGGCGGTCACCACATTGCCCAGCGATTTCGACATTTTTTCGCCCCGGTTGAGCAACCAGCCATGGGCATAGACCCGCTTCGGCGGCGCCAAATCGGCGGCCATCAAAAAGGCCGGCCAATAGACCGCGTGAAAGCGCAGGATATCCTTACCCACCATGTGAAGATCAGCAGGCCAATACTTTGAATATAACGAACTCTCTGTATCCGGATAGCCGACGGCGGTTTGATAATTATTGAGCGCGTCGAGCCACACATACATGATGTGTTCGGGATCGTCGGGTACCGGAATGCCCCACTTGAAGCTGGTGCGGCTGACCGATAGATCGTCGAGGCCGCCGGCGACGAAACTCACGACCTCATTGCGGCGGGTGTCGGGACCGATGAAATCCGGGTTGGCGTCATAATAATCGAGCAAGGGCTGCTGCCATTTCGACAGATCGAAGAAATAGCTCGGCTCCTTCACCCATTCGACCTCGGCGCCCGACGGCGCCACCTTGTTGCCGTTATCGTCTTTGGTGAGTTCGGATTCGGCGTAAAACGCCTCGTCGCGCACCGCATACCAGCCTTCATAGTGGCCTAAATAGATATGGCCATTGTCGCGGATCTTACGCCAAAGCGCCTGGGTCGCCTCGATATGCCGCGGCTCGGTGGTGCGGATGAAATCGTCGTTGGAATAGTTCATATCCTCGGCGAGCCGGCGGAAATTTTGGCTGACCTGGTCGGTAAACGCCTGGGGGTCGACGCCGGCAGCCTGGGCCGACTTTTCCACCTTCTGGCCGTGCTCGTCAGTACCGGTGAGAAAATGGACATCGTCGCCGTCGAGCCGGTGAAACCGGGCCAGCACGTCGCACGCCAACGTAGTGTAGGCATGGCCAATATGGGGCTTGTCGTTGACGTAGTAGATCGGCGTCGTCAGGTAGTAGGGCTGGTCAGCCACAGTTGAATCCGTTCGTTATCGAGAAAACTAAAGAGCGGCGCTCAGACGCCATCGTTCATGTTGTCACGGGCCGCCTCGGCGCGGGCCTGGGCCTCGACCCGGCCCTTATGGCGATGGCCAAACCAGACAATGGCGAGCACCGGCCATATGATGTAAAGGTTCAAATCAGCCACCGAGCGGGGTAAAAACTCGACGGCAAAATGATCGATCATGCCGATGATGATCATCGCCCACAGCACATAGGTCACCAGAGTTAGGTACCGCGCGAATAGTTCAGTCATTCTGTCGGTCATTCTTTGCTTCCTTCCGCGCCCGCAGTGTGCACCCGCCACCCCCATATTCGGCGGTCGTTAGCCCCGTGCGGCAGAGGCCAGTTCAAAAAAAGTGTTCAGAACCACTTGTTTACGGTCCAAATTGACGGCATCGGCCCGCAAGGTCAGCTCAGCGACTTTCTCCCACGCTTTGAGCCAGGGCTCAAGCCCACGCTGGGTTAACCGCGCCGTGAGCGCGGCCTCGCCCGGCACCACCTCATCCAGGGCATTTCCGCCGGCCCCCGCCGTGGTGCGGATGGCGCGCCCCATCCACCATTGCAGCAGCGACAGGAAGGTGCGGTAGGCGGGCTCGCCGGCCGCGCCGGCAAACCGATCCGCCGTCTTATGCAATTGCACAGAATCAAGCGCCGGCAGGCTTTCCAGCAGCCCGATCAGGCTACGATAGAGATCGAGCCCGCCGGCCTCGGCCAGATCGAGCGCCCAGCCCGGCGCGCCATCGGCCAGACGCGCCAATAGCTGGCGATCCGCCTCGGGCAGCTCGGGCTGCTGTTGCGCCAATATTGCCGCCACCTGATCCTCCGCCAGCGAACGCAGATGGAGGGTTCGACAGCGCGAGCGCACCGTGGGCAGCAACCGCGACGGCGCGTGGCAGACCAGCAGCAGAAGCGTGCGCGGCGGCGGCTCCTCGAGAATTTTCAACAGGGCGTTCTGGGCGTTGGGGTTCATGGCGTCGGCAGAATCGACGATGACCGTGCGCCAGCCGCCCATCGCCGCGGTATGGCGCAGAAATTGGCCGACCGCGCGCACATCCTCGACCGATATCTCCGTGCGCAACTTGTGGGGCGGTCGCGCATTGTTGCTACGGCGCACCAAGCGGCAATCGGGATGAGCGCCGGCGATGACCTGGCGCACCGCCAGATGTTCGGGATCACTGGCAAGCACCCCCTGCCCGACTTGCACACCACCAGCGGCGATAAAGCGCACAAACTGCCAAGCCAGGGTCGCCTTGCCAATCCCCGGCGGACCGCTGAGCATCCAGGCGTGAGCCAGCCTTTCGCTGCGCCAGGCGTCGGCCAACGTCGATGCCGCCGCCTCGTGACCGATCAGCGCCGGCGCCGCGCGTGGCGCCTCGATACGGGCGATAATTTCATCGCTCACCGGCTAATCCCCCACCCGGCCGGCCGCAGCCAGATCGGCGGCGAATTTGCTCTCGACCGCGGACCAGATGCGCGCCGCCACCTCATCAGCCGCGCCGCCCGCGTCGATCACCGCGCACCGGTCGGGCTCGGCCGCCGCGATCGCCAGGAAACCGGCGCGCAGCCGTTCATGAAACTCAATATCCATACGCTCGTAGCGATCTTCAGCGGCAGCGGCACTGGCGCCATTGCGCTCGTTAGCGCGGCGCAGCCCTTCGGCGACCGGTAGATCGAGCATCAGCGTCAAATCGGGGTGAAAATCGCCGACCGCCGCGCGATACAGCGCGCTAATCAAATCCCGGTCGACCCCATGACCATAGCCCTGATAGGCCATGGTGGAGTCGGCGAAGCGGTCGGACAGCACCCAATGGCCGCGCTCTAAGGCCGGCCAAATGGTGCGTATGAGATGTTCGCGGCGCGCGGCGAAATTCAACAGCGCCTCCGACATGGGATCCCACCGGTCGGTATCGCCGGAAACCAATATGGAACGGATGGTATCGGCGCCGGGCGCACCGCCGGGTTCGCGGGTGGTAATCACACCGATACCAGCGTCTTCCAGACGCTTAGCCAACCCGGCGATTTGCGTGGATTTGCCCGCGCCTTCGCCGCCTTCAAGGGTGATAAACCGACCCGCTTGCGTCTTCGCCATCATGAGGATGGAGGTGTCATACGGAAGGGCGGTGCGTCAACCGCTCGGCGCGCCAAAAATAATAAAGCTGATGGCGCTGGCGATACGGCCGAAGAAAGCCAGTTGACCGACATCTTCGGCGGCGTAGAGCGGCCGGCTAATCGGCTCGACACCCTTTGCGGTGACTTCTAGGGTGGCGATCTGTTGGCCTTTGGCGACCGGCGTCGCGATCGGCCCCTGATATTTTACCGTCACCTTCATACCGGTGCGTGCGCCGCGCGGTAGAGTCACGGTCAAGTCTTCTTCGAGAACCAGCGGCACCGAGGGTTTATCGCCGAGCCACACGCCGGCGGTTTCGACCGGGTCGCCGGCCTTGAACAACGCAAAATTCTTAAACTCCCGAAAGCCCCAGTCGAACAGTCGCCGCGATTCCTGACTTCTGGTGCGCACACTATCCATGCCGTGGATCACCATCACCAAGCGCCGACCACTGCGGTTGCCCGACGCGGTTAGGCCAAATCCCGCCGCCTCGGTATGGCCAGTCTTCAGGCCGTCGGCGCCAACGCCCTGATACAGCAAGGGATTGCGGTTACTCTGGACGATCGGTTTGCCGTCCAAGCTCTTGCCGTAAGTGAACTCAGTTTCTGAATAATATTTATAGTTCTCGGGAAATTCGCGGATCACATACTCCGCCAGTTTCGCCATGTCGCGCGCCGTTGTCACATGGCTGGGATCGGGCCACCCGGTGGAATTACGAAATATTGTGCCTTCCAGCCCGATTTCCTCTCCACGCTTGGTCATCAGTTCGCCAAACGCTTCTTCGCTGCCGCCAATGGCTTCGGCGAAGACAATCGAGGCATCGTTGCCCGATTGCACGATGACGCCGCGCAGCAGGTCCTGCACGCTGACCTCGTCGCCGACCCTCACGAACATCTTCGAACCGCCCATGCGCCAGGCTTTTTCCGACACAGGCAGTTTGGTATCCAGCGTGAAACTGCCATCGCGCAGCCGATCGAAGACCAATAGCGCGGTCATGATTTTGGTCATCGACGCCGGGAACATAGTGGCGTCGGCGTCTTTTTCAAATAATACGGCGCCGGTGTCGTAGTCGATTAAGACCACCTGTTTCGCGCTGGTCTCAAAGTTCGTCTGCGCCGTCGCCGGCCCAGCCAAGGCGGCGGCCAAGAGACCGGCGGCGATGAAAGCGAGCGCGCGGGGCGCGGTTTTTCCGGTCATGGTCATTCTACGATAAGCCGTGCATCTGAGACTCCCGCATTTGTCACCTGACTCAAGGTTGTGTCCGCCATGGCAACCGTCTGCAGCGGACCAATGCGCACCCGATAGACCTCAGCGCCGGCGACCCGGAAGCGACTGATTTGGGTCGGTCCCAGACTAAACATACGATCGCGCATGCGTAACGCATTTTCCAGCTTCGAGAAGGCGCCGGTTTGCACAAATATACCAGTGGGACTGACCGGCAGAACCTCGACTTTTTCGGTCAAAGCCGGGATCGGCACGCCACTGCGCGGCTGAACCGTCACCGGATCGCGCGGCGCGGTGTTCGCCGCCTGCTGTACCGGTTGACCCGAGTTGGGCAGCGGTGTTGCCACCACGTCCTGGCGCGGCGAGGAGGCGATTTGCGGTTGGCCAGCCCCGCCACCCGTGCGGTTTATCGCCGCCAGTTTTAGCTGTCGGCTATCATCGGCCATGATTTCGACCCTGACTTTGGCCGTGCCGTTTTTCTCGAAACCCAATAACTGCGCGGCCCGGCGCGACACATCGATGATCCGCCCTCGGGCGAAGGGGCCACGGTCGTTGACCCGCAACACCACGGTGCGGCCATTCTCCAAATTGGTCACCCGCACCGAACTCGGTAGCGGCAGGGTGCGGTGGGCGGCGGTCATCAGATTTTGATCAAAGGTTTCGCCATTGGCCGTCGGTTTGCCGTGAAAATTGGGGCCGTACCAGGACGCGATGCCGGTTTCGATATAATCGAAATTTTCCGTCGGGTAATACCATTGGCCCTTAATCTGGTAGGGCTTGCCGACTTTATAGTCGCCCACCGACGCCGGGGTATTGTCGCTACCAACGGTCTTGGCCGTATGCACGAGGAATTCAGTTTCCGCGCAAGCAACAAGCGCAAAAAGACTAAGAAAAGCAAAGACTAGGGAACGGTTGTTAAACGCCGAAATCATATAAATATACCATCTCAGGTGGGTTTTGGCCGAGGACCGGCGCCTCTTATTGATCTACCGGCCGGCGATTTTGTCCGACAACAGCCCAACCGCCGTGGCGAAGTATAGCGAGCGGTTCCAGCGCAACAAGGCACGATAATTATCGTAAATAATATAGGCGGGGCCGCCGACCTTGCCGGGAAATATCACCGAGGCCGGAATTTCGCGGGTGGGCAAATCCGTGCCATCGACGCGGCGCACGCCCAGGGCCTGCCATTCGCTCATATTCTTAATCACTTTCGTGCTGGCCAGTTCCGGATCAAAACCGTCGGGCACGCGCACCTCGCGGCCCCAGGTGATGTCGGATTTCCAGCCCACGCCGGACAAGTAGTTGGCCGCGGACGCGAAGACGTCGGCCGAGGTGTTCCAAATATCCTTGGCGCCGTCGCCGTTATAGTCATAGGCGTAGTTCACGAAGCTCGACGGCATGAACTGGCTTTGCCCCATGGCACCAGCCCAACTGCCCTTCATATTCTCGGGCCTGATATGTCCTTGATCGACAATGCGCAGCGCTTCGATCAGTTCGCCGCGGAAATATTTACTGCGCCGGCCGTCATAGGCCAGGGTCGATAAGGCGGCGATCACCGAAAAACCGCCGGTGTTCTGGCCGAAGTTGGTCTCGATGCCCCATAGGGCGACGACGAAGCGCGGCTGAACGCCGAATTTCGCCGCGACCTCCTGCAGCAAGGGGGAATTTTCCGCCAAATGAGCCCGGCCCGTGACGATCCGCGTATTACTGACAATGCGCTCGACATACTGTTCGAAAGTCAAGGTCGATTCCGGCTGCCGGCGATCCAGCTCGATGATCCGGGGGATCGGCGCCACGCCGACAAAACTGGCATTTATGGTCTCTTCGCGAATGCCAGCGCCCAGCGCCTCGGCGCGTAGTTCGCTCAACCAATCCTCAAACGAAGCCTCATTATTTTGGGCAGAAGCCGGGAACGCCGTTAACGCGGCGCCTAAGGTAATGGCAATGGCTGTAATTTTGATTTTCACCCTTAATTCTCCATACGCGATTCAAGAGCAGGTTCCGCACGTGGCTGTGACACAGTGTCGAGCGCGTCGCAATCACAATTGCGAGAGAAGGCGGCCTTTATTCTAATCAATATTTGGCTGAGTCGTATGTCGTGACCTCGGTCGCCCAACGCGCTAACAATGGTACTCACAAAGCAATGAGATCTCTGGGAAACGGGGCCATGAAATACGGATTTTTTACGCAACCGGTGCATCCGATTACACGCGACTATCGCGAGATACTGCGCGAAGACCAGGACGCCGTCATTCTGGCCGACGAGTTAGGCTTCTGCGACGCGTTTATCGGCGAGCATATGACCGACTTGGCCGAACGGATCACCAATTGCCTCGTATTCATCGCCACGCTGATCGACAAAACCAGCCAGATCAAGCTGGGCAGCGGTGTGGTGAACCTGCCCTCCTATCATCCGGTCCATATCGCCGCCCATGTCGCCATGCTCGACCATATGCTCGACGGCCGGTTTATCTTCGGTATCGGCCCCGGCGGCCTGCCCTCGGATGTGGAAGTGTTCGGCAACCTGGATCTCGATAAGAACGAGAAGATGGTCGAGTGCATCGACCAAATATTGGCGATTTGGGCCGGCGCGGCGCCGTACAATCTGGAAGGTAAATATTACCAGACCTCGACCGAGCGGTTTCTGTATCCGGAAATTGGCCAGGGCATCGTGCCGACGCCCTTACAGAAGCCCCACCCGGAAATCGTCTTCACCGCGCTGGCCCCCTATTCCAAGGGCATCACCGCGGCCGCCGAACGGGGCTGGCGGGGCATTTCGTCGAACTATGTGCAGCCCTTCTGGGTGGCCACCCACCTGCCCAAGTTCCTCGAAGGCCAGGTCAATATCGGCCAACCGGAAGACCCCTCGCGCTGGAGCATCGCCAAGAGCATCTTCGTCGCCGACGACGAGAAAACCGCGCGCGACTATGCCAAGAGCGAAGACGGGCCGTACGGGTTCTATTTCACCAACATCATGCGCAAGATCGAAAAGGCCGGCCGCATGGACCTGTTCAAGGCCTATCCCGACCAGCCCGAATCAGAAGTCACTGTGCAGCATTCTCTCGACACCGGGGTATTGGCCGGCACCGTCGACAGCGTGGTCGACCAGATATTGGCGTTTCGCGAAATCGTCGGGCCCTTTGGCACGCTGATGTATACCGGCCACGACTGGGCCGACATCCCGCTCAGCCGGCGCTCGATGGAGTTGTTCGCGACCGAGGTCATGCCTTAGGTCAACAAGGCGCTCGGCGCGTAACCCAAGAATCGAAAAGGAAGCCTGCCATGCCCCTTTACGACGGCCCCATCGTCGATTCCCACCACCACACAATCTGGGATTGCGAGACCAACTATCCGTGGATGAACGCGCCCATGCGGCCGATGATATTCGGCGACGATTGGTCGGGCATGAAGCAACCCTATTCAATTGAGGAATTTAAATCCGACAGCGCCTCGCACAATGTCGTCCAATCGGTGCACGTCCAGGCCAATTTCGATATGAGCCGGCCGGCCGATGAGACCAATGGCCTGCAGGGCTTCGCCGACCAGCACGGCTTTCCCCACGGCATCGTCGCTTATGCCGATCTCACCGATTCCGATGTCGAGAAGACCCTGACCGCCCATCTGCAATACGCCAACACGCGCGGCATTCGCCAACAGGTCTACTGGCACCAGGACAACGAATATTGGCGCTTCGTCGATCAGCCCGAATTTGGCCTGTCGAACGCCTTCCGACGCGGCCTGTCGGTGTTGGCCGAGCACGACCTGACCTTCGACTGGCAGGGTTTCGACACCCAATTCAGCGAACTTGCCGAACTGGCCAAGGCCCATTCCGGCGTGCGCTTCTGCCTGGTCCATGCCGGCATGCTGACGGGCCTGGAGACCTCGACGGTCGATCAGTGGACCGAGGCGTTGCGACAATTGGTGTCGCGGGAAAATGTGTTCATCAAGGTCTCCGGCCTGAACACCTTCGCGCGCCACCTCGACGAGGCGCTGATGACCCATGTCACCGACACGGTGATCGACATGTTCGGCGTCGACCGCTGCTTCTATGGCTCGAACTATCCGGTCGAGCGCATGTGGACGCCGCTCGACGATTACACATCGGCGCAGAAGCGCGCCATGGCGAAACGGTCCGACGCGGAGAATGCGAAATTCTTCCACGACACGGCGAAGGCGTTTTACGGAATCTGACGCGCCTTCGCGCAATTGTGTTTCTTACCCTGGTGAATTCAACGCGCACCCGTTGTAGAATTTCGCAAACCAGGAGGACCCCGCGATGCTTTTCCGTCAGCTCTTCGATAGCGAATCGTCGACCTATACCTATCTGATCGCCAGCCGGCGCGGTGGCGAGGCGCTGATCATCGATCCAGTGCTCGAGCGGGTCGACCGCTATATGCAGCTATTGGAAGAGCTCGACCTGCGGCTGATCAAGGCGGTCGACACCCATGTTCACGCCGACCACATCACCGGGCTCGGCGAACTGCGCGACCGCACCAAGTGCATCACCGTGATGGGCGAACATAGCGGCGTCGACGTGGTCTCGTTGCGGGTGGCCGAGGGCGACACGATCGACATCGAAGGCATCGCGCTCGACGTGCTGTACACGCCGGGACACACCTCGGATTCTTATAGTTTTCTGTTCGGCGACCGGGTGTTCACCGGCGACACGTTACTGATCCGCGGCACCGGGCGTACCGACTTCCAAAACGGCAGCGCCCGCGAGCAGTACGATTCCCTGTTCAACAAGCTCTTGAAACTGCCCGACGACACCCTGGTCTATCCGGCGCACGACTATAAGGGCGACATGGTCAGCACCATCGCCGAAGAACGCGCCTATAACCCGCGCCTGCAAGTCTCGTCGGTCGACGAATATGCTGAGATCATGGACAATCTCAATCTCGCCAATCCCAAGATGATGGATATCGCGGTGCCGGCAAACCTCAAGGTCGGCCTCAATCAGGACGACTTGGCGGCGATGGGTCTGGCCATGAGCTGCGCGGAAAGCGCCACCCTGGTTGGCAATCCGGAAATCATCCTGGTCGATCTGCGCGACAGTGCCGAGCGCGAGAAAAACGGGGTCATTCCCGGCTCGATCCACGCCCCCTACCCCGATCTGGACGAAAACGTCCACCCCGGCGGTATGCTGCACGAGCTCGCCAAAACCTCGGGCAAGCGCATGGTGTTCTACTGCGCCTTCGGCGAACGCTCGGCGATGGCGGTGCAGGCCGCGCGCGACGCCGGGATTGACGCGCCGTGCAACCTCACCGGCGGCATCGACGCCTGGAAACAAGCCGGCGGACCACTGGATTAGGCGCGACCCTCACCCTTCGAGACGCGATCTACGATCGCTCCTCAGGATGAGGCCGTTTTTGATAGTGTAAGTACAAACACCTCATGCTGAGGAGGCGCGCCGCGCCGTCTCGAAGCATGTCTGAATTTAGAACCTGCTAATCCGCCGGCCGGTCGACGACCATGAAGTCGACCAGCTTGTCGTGCAAGATGCGCTGTTCGACGACGCGCATGCCGACCTTTTCGAGGATATGCTTCGAGACCGCATGGGCGGGCTCGCAGACAGCGACGATCTGTTCCAGACCCAGTGTCGAAAACCCGGTCTCGACCCAGGCTGTTGCGGCTTCGGTACCGTAGCCCTGACCCCAGCGGTCACGGCGAAAGCGGTAGGCCAGTTCCTGGTCGCCAAGCTCGTCGAATTCGGCCAAGCCGGCCATGCCGATCAGCTTGTCGCTGTCGCGCTCGACAACCGCCCACAGGCCGTGGCCGCGACGCCGGTTATCAGCGATCAAATCGGCGAGCATCTCGACCGTGCGATCGATCGTTGGATGGACGCCGAAGGCGCTGTACTCCATCACTTCCGCATCGCCGAAGAAGGCAAACGCGGCGTCCGCGTCGCTGCGGCGATACGGGCGGTAATAGAGGCGTTCGCTGTTAAACGGTTGCATTGGCGCGACCCACGGCCTTTCATGCCCCAGGGGACAATAAAGAAGAACCGGGAGAGTATAATGGATCGGGTGGCAGATAAAATCGCCCTGATAACCGGCGGCGCGTCGGGCATCGGCCGGGACACAGCCAAACGGCTGGCGGCCGAGGGCGCGCGGATCGCGGTCAGCGATATCAATATCGCGGGCGCGCAGGCCACCGCGGCCGATATCGGCGGCGACGCCCTCGCCCTGGAACATGATGTGACCGACGAAGCGTCCTGGCAAAGCGTTGTCGATGAGGTCGACGCCAGGCTGGGCGGGCTGCAAATATTGGTCAATTGCGCCGGCGTGGTTTCGTTGGACACGGTCGAGGAAACCAGTTTGGAAGAGTGGCGGCGGGTCCACGCGGTCGATCTTGATGCGGTGTTCCTCGGCTGCAAGCTGGCGGTGCCGGTGATCGCGCGCCATGGCGGCGGGTCGATCGTCAACCTGTCGTCGATTTCCGGCATCGTCGCCAGCCACAATCTCGCCGCCTACAATTCCGCCAAGGCCGGAGTGCGCCATCTCACCAAATCGGTCGCCCTGCACTGCGCCCGGCAGGGCTATGACATTCGTTGTAATTCGATCCATCCCGCTTTCATCGACACCGCCATGCTCGACGATATTTTGCGCCGCGGCAGCCGCGAAGAAGGCCTGGAGCGGCTGGCCCGCCAGGTCCCTCTGGGCAAAGTCGGCGACACCGACGATGTGGCCTGGGCGGTGGTCTATCTGGCCAGCGATGAATCCAAATTTATGACCGGCGCCGAAATGGTCTTGGACGGCGGCGTTAGCGCCATGTAACCCCGCCTTGCCCAAGCGCCAACGGGCCGACACAATGGCTTCCAAGAAATAAAACAAAATTGGGGAGCAACATGGCCACGCAACATCGGCTGACATCGAAACCGGAACATCTGCATTGGGGCGCGTTCTCGGCGGAATTTCCCGCCGCCATCGAAGTGGAGTCCGGCGATCAAGTGGTTATTGAGACCATATCCGGTGGCCCCGATCAGGTACCCGCCGAAAAACGCGACACGCTGTTGCCCGATCACGCCGCCTTCATCGCCGACGGCCGCAAGCCGATCCTGCCCGGCCATATCCTGACCGGCCCGGTCGCGGTGCGCGGCGCCGAACCGGGCGACGTGCTGGAAGTTCGGGTCATCGACGTGCAACTGCGCCAAGATTGGGCGTGGAACATGATCGCGCCGCTCAAGGGCTCATTGCCGGAAGACTTTCATGCCAAGCGGGTCATCCCCATCGACTTGGACAATGAAGCGGGCACCGCCACCCCGCCCTGGGGCATCGAATTGCCGCTTAATCCGTTCTTCGGGGTGATGGGCGTGGCGCCGCCGCCCGAATGGGGCACCATCACCTCGATCGTGCCGCAGCCCCATGGCGGCAATCTCGACATCAAGGAACTGGGACCCGGGGCGACGCTCTATTTCCCGGTGTTTAACGAAGGCGGCATGTTCTCGACCGGCGACGGCCACGCCCTGCAGGGCGATGGCGAAAGCTGCCTGTCGGCGGCGGAGACAGCGCTGATCGGCATGTTCGAATTTCATGTGCGCAAGGACCTATCGCTCGACATGCCCCGCGCCGAGACCGATACCCATTACATCACGATTGGCGTCGATGTGGATTTGGACGATGCCGCCAAGAAGGCGCTCCGCGACATGATCGTCTTGATCACCGAGCGCACCAACTTGTCGCGCGAGGACGCCTATAGCCTGATCAGCCTGGCCGGCGATGTGCGCATCTCGCAACTGGTCAATGTCAATAAGGGCTGCCATGTGATGCTACCGAAGAGCGCCCTGCACGGCACAGACATCGACGGCAAACGCCTGTAGCGGCGCGGCCCGTGCAATTCATCGAACATAAGGGCGCGAAAGTGCCGGCGCTCGGCCTGGGCACTTATCCCATGCAGGGCGAGCAGTGTTACCAGGCGGTGCGCTGGGCTCTCGATATCGGCTACCGCCATATCGATACCGCGGAGAGTTATCACAATGAAGACGCGGTGGGCCGCGCCCTGGAAGATTCGGGCGTCCCTCGGTCTGAGATTTTCCTGACCACGAAATGCGCCCTGTTCGACGCCTCGGCGGCTAATGTCGGCGCCGAATTCGCGGCCAGCCTCGATAAACTGCGCACCGACTATGTGGATTTGTATCTCTACCATTGGCCCCACGCGGAGGTGCCGCTAGACGAGACGTTCGGCGCGCTGACCGAAGCCAAGGACGCCGGCCAGGTGCGCCATATCGGCGTTGGCAACTTCACCATCGCGCTGATGCGCGAAGCCGTGGAGGTGCACAAGGTGGATCTATTCACCAACCAGTTCGAAAGCCATCCCTTGCTACGCCAACCCAAGGTCGAGGCCGCGGCGCACCGCCTGGGCATGACAGTCACGGCGCATTCGCCAATCGCTCGCGGCCGCGCGGTGGACAACCCGTTGCTCGCGGAGATCGGCGCGAAATACGGCAAGTCGGCGCCGCAAGTGGCGATCCGCTGGCAGCTCGATAAGGCGAACACCTTCCTGGTGCCGAAATCGACCCGCCGCGAAGGGCTCACGGCAAACTTCGACGTGTTCGACTTCGCCCTCGGCGATGACGACCGGGCGGCAATCGAAACCTTGCCCAACAATATGCGTGGGTCGCGTCCGCCCTTCGAGCCCGATTGGGACCCCATCGACTGACAGGCAATGAATTTGATCCAGTTTGTACGGCCTTCACCCTTCGAGACGCCCTTTCGCCTCATCCTGAGGAGGGCCGCCAGGCCGTCTCGAAGGGCGAGGCGAAAGGGCTCCTCAGGATGAGGAAATCTGCAGTAGTTTGTAAATTCGTCACGCTCTAGGAGGGGCGTACCATGAGCGGGAAACTTGAGAGCAAAGTGGCCATCGTCACCGGCGCCGGATCGATCGGCCCGGGCTGGGGCAACGGCAAAGCGACGGCGGTGCAGTTCGCACGCGAGGGCGCCCAGGTGCTGTGCACCGACATCAACCAGGACGCCGCCGAAGAGACCGCCGGCATCATCCGCGAGGAAGGCGGCACGGCCAGCGTCATTGCCGGCGATGTCAGCGAGGCCGGCCATGTGCAAGCCATCGTCGATGCCTGCCTGAAAGACTTCGGGCGCGTCGATATTCTGCACAATAATGTCGGCATCGTCGCGCCGGGCGGCGCGGTCGAACAGAGCGAGGAAGATTGGGACCGGGTGGTCTCGGTCAATCTCAAGTCGATGTTCCTGACCTGCAAATACGTCATTCCCCACATGCAGACCCAGAACAGCGGCTCGATCATCAACCTGTCGTCGATCTCGTCCCTGCGCTATCTGGGCATCAACTATGTGTCCTACCCGACGACAAAAGCGGCGATCAACCAATTCACCAAGGTGACAGCGGCGCAGTACGGGCCGTGGAACATTCGGGTGAACGCCATCCTGCCCGGCTTCAACCGCACGCCGATGGTCGATATCGCGGTGGTGGAAATGCTCAAACGCAGCACCAACGCCGATATGACCGTGGACAAATATCTCGAATGGCGCGAGGCCAAGATCCCCCTGCGCCGCTGGGGCGACGCCTGGGATATCGCCAAAGCGGCGGTATTTCTAGCATCCGACGATTCCAGCTACGTCACCGGGCTGGAAATGCTCGTCGATGGCGGCACGACCTTGGTGTTGGAATAATATCCATCAGAAGCTGTCATATGAAACCCTCTCCCGGCGGGAGAGGGTGGCGAGCAACGCGAGCCGGGTGAGGGGAATAATCTTTTTTGGTTCGGAGGTAGAAATGCCCCCTCACCCCAACCCCTCTCCCCAAGGAGAGGGGCCGTATCGTCCGCCTACTCCGTCTCCGGATAGTCGGTGAATTCGTCGAGCGCCGGTTTCACCTCTTCCATGAACAGGCGCAGATTTTCGATCACGCTGTCCTTGGGTTGCTGGGCGTAGTGATAGATCAAAATGACATATTCGGCCGGCAGATGTTTCCATTGCTCGACGAACTGATCGCGGATTTCACTGGGCGAACCGGCCATGAACAGGCCGGTATCGATCATCGGGTCGACCAGCTCCTCGGCCGTGGTGTCCTCGGTCACGTTGATCGCCTCGCGCGCCGTCGCCGGCAGGAAGTTCTGGTAGAAGTGCTTGAAGATCATGCCGTCATAGGCGGCGATGTCGGCGCGCGCGGCGTCTTCCGACGCGGCGATGCGCGGCATACGCACGATGGCCTGATTTTGGCCTAGCGCATAGTTGCGCCCGCCGGCCCGGGCCGCCTCCACATAGGACGGTCCGAAGTCGCCGACTTTATCCATGCGCGAAAAGTAAGCTGGAATGAATCCGTGTCGGCCGGCGTAATCGATCGTTTCCTGGCTGGTATTCGACGCGATGAATACCGGCGGGTGGGGCTTGGTGTAGGGCGCCGGCACCACGGAGATACGGCGCACCTCGCCCTCCGGCCCGATTTCGCCATGGGCACCGAGCTTTTCCGTCCACGGCGCCATGAACCAGCCGCGATGGCCGCCTTCATAGGGAAAGGGGATCTGCCAGCGTTCCGAATTATGCTCGATGCTCTCTTCGGTCCAGGCTTTTAGGACAATCTCGACCGCTTCCTCGAAGATTTCGCGGTTCTTGAGGTCGGCGGCGCTGCCGTCGGACAGGGTCGCTTGGGTGCCGATATGCTGACCCATCAAGTCGGTCCAGCGCGATTGGAACCCGCGCGAGAAACCGACAAAGGTGCGCCCCTCCATGAGATGGTCGAGGATCGCGGTTTCCTCGGCGACGCGGATCGGGTTGGCCGCCGACATTACATAGCCAAGCTGGCCGATATTAATATTCTCGGTGCGCGCGCCCCAGAAGGCGTTCATCACGCCGGGACTGGGGCTGACCTCATACCCCTCGGAATGAAAGTGATGCTCGATCGCCGTCACCCCCCACAGACCCATGCGGTCGGCTTCTTCGACGATGTCGCACCAGCCGCGCAGGGTTTGCTGATAAAGCTCGCTATTGCGCCCGATGGGCCGCAACCGAATGCGCTCTTCCTCGCTTTCCGCCGGGATGACGGGGTACATTTGGACGATAACTTTGACCATTAACCGGCCTATTCTTTCGCGTTGGCGGGACCCCTGTTATGGGCCAGGCCGCCGGTCCTGTCACCCTCTGCAAGCCCCGGTGAGCGAGGTGTATAGATAATATTAACCCTGCGAAGGCACTCTGGCGTCTACTCGCACCCGGCGTGAATGCCGGCCTTTTTATGGAAGTCGTGATGTCACAAAGGGTTACCATCGGCGTGAAGGAACAGCGGCGCGACCAGCGCCGGCCGATCTCCATCGAGGGAACCATCGGCGGCGTTCGCGTCGAGCTGGTCGATCTCAGCTTCACCGGCATTCGCGGCGGCACGCTGTCGCTCGGCGAGGCCGCTGGCGTCGACCTACAAGAAGGTCAAAGCACGACCCTGGATTTTACCGGCTCGCGCGGCGAAGAGGTGAGCCTGCCGGTGACCATACAGCGCATCGACAACGAAGCCGGCGCCTTTGGCGCGGTGTTCTCGGAATTGTCGGACGAAGATTTCGACGCCATCGAAAAGCTGATGTTCCCGCGCCGGGGTAGAGCCGTCGAGTAATGGGGCTCCTCGCCCTTCGAGACGGCGCTGCGCGCCTCCTCAGGGTGAGGCTGTGGAGTGAACCGTCGCGCAAAAGCGCGGCGAAAGTCGCTTCACAGAATGTGTGTTATTGAATCACCATAACAAAATACTTCGGCTGGCTTACGCCACGCCACTGGCGTGACGGTCCAACCTCAGTCCTCATGCTGAGGAGCCGGCAACGCCGGCGTCTCGAAGCATGACGCTTTCGACGTTCGCACTCTCCCTCCACTTCTCCCCTCGACGGCGGCGCGCCGGTGCGTAGAATGTGTCCGCAACGTCCCCGCAAATCAGTCCGGAGAAGGCCCCATGTCCAAGCTCACCGAACGCCGCCGCGATAACCAGCAATGGATGCTCGACTGGATCATCAAAACCACGGGCCGGGTGCAGAACTTTGCCTACGACAACCGGGTGGTGCCGCCCGAGGTGAAGTCCTACGCGCAGATCCACCGCATCGCCGACAAGCATGGCCGCCATGTGATTTCGATCGCCGAGGCGGCCGAGAAAGCCGGCCACAAGACCACCGCGGCGGAACTCTATTGGGCGGCCAGCGAGCATTACCGCGAAGCCCAGCACACCATCTTCGAAGACGATAATCCGGAGAAAATCTATCTCCACGCCATGCTGCTGAAATGTTTCGACAAGGTGATGCAGTATGCCGACCACCCGATCGAGCGGGTCGAGATCCCCTTCGAGGGCAATTACATACAAGGCGTGTTGCACATGCTGCCGGGCCGGCCCAAGGCGCCGACCGTGGTGTTCTGCCCTGGCATGGACATGACGAAAGAGGCTTTCATCGACGCCCTGCACCACCCCTTCGTGGCGCGCGGCATGAACTGTTTGCATCTGGATGGGCCCGGCCAAGGCACCAGCAACATCCGCAAGATCCGCGTGACCCTGGACAATTACGAGCGCGCCGGGTCGGCGGCTATCGATTATTTGAGCGAGAGACCCGAAGTCGACGCCGACCAGATCGCCGTGTCGGGCTTTTCCATGGGCTCCTATTGGGGCATGCGCCTGGCCGCACTCGATAAGCGGGTTAAGGCCGTGGCCACGGCGGCGGCGTGCTATGGGCCGAAGACGGCGATCTTCGAACAGGCTTCGCCGCGCTTTAAGCAGGTCTTCATGTATATGGCCGGCATCCACGACGAGGAAGAATTCGACGCCTTCGCCGACCAGATGGTGCTCGACGACGTGGCCGGCGAGGTCACCTGTCCCGCCCTGCAAGTGACCGGCGAATACGACCCCCTGGCGCCGCTGGAGACCGTGCTGCCGATCTACGAAAAGGTCGCCGGCCCGAAGGAGTTGTGGGTGATCGAAAACGATTTCCACAATCCGCGCAACCGGCCGAATTTCGGCGGTATCGATTTCTTTGGCTTCCTCGCCGACTGGCTGATGGACGCGCTGGCCGGTAAATACGGGCCGGACCACAAGAAGGAAATACTGGTCTCCGAACATGGCGACGGCGGCCCCTATGTGGAACAGATGACCGGCGGCTTCAACCTGCCCGAACGGGTCGGCGCGGCGCCAGGCTTAAACCCGGACCAGCTCGGCCCGGCGGGGATTATTGGGGGGTAGCGATCTGCTCCGCGCGGCGCGAGGTGATGAAGATGCTGCCGCCGACCAGTACCGCGCCGGCGATATTCAGCGGCAGGTTGAGGGGCACGAAGCATAGCGCGCCGCCGGCGACGAAGACCGGGTAGAGCCAGAGCGGGATCGGACCTTCCGCATAGCGTTGGATCAGCGCGGTGATGGAATAGATGCCGGCGAGCGCGAAGCCGCCGATTTGCACGCTGTCCCAAAAGCCCGACCCGATCAGCGGCGTGAAGGCGAAGAGCAGCACGATGATGTAGAGCCCCTTGGCGATCTTCCAGGCCTCGACCCCAGTCGCCATGGGCGGCGACTTGGCGATGCCCGCCGCGGTAAAGGCGGCCAGACAGACCGGCGGGGTAACGTTGGAATCCTGGCTCAACCAGAACACGATCAGATGGGCGGTCAGCAAAAAGACCGTCAGGGTTTCAGGATCGACCAGGGCCGGTCGGATCACCAGGGCGAGCTCGAATGGGAGTCCCCCCACGAGCGCTTTGGCGTCTTCCGGACTCAACCCGCTGGCGATGTTGGCCACATGGGGCGAGTCGACCAGGGCGAACATCGCCGCCTGCGCCGGATCGGAGATGCCCTGCACCAGCATCTCGACCAGGATGCCGTCGGCGAGCAACCCGGCCAGCGCCGGGGCGGAGAGGATCGACAGCACGATATAGGCCGCGGTCACCGGCAAGCCCATACCCAGCACCAGGGACACCAGGGCAATCAGGATCACCGCGATGAGGATCGAGCCTTGCGACCATTGAGCGATCATCAGCGCGAAACCATTGGCCAGGCCCGAGGTGGTGACCGCGTTGTTGATCAGGCCCACGGTGACTAGCAGAATGGCGGTCATGATCGAGGTCTTGATGCCGAGCACCAGAGCCCGGGAAATCCGTCGCGGACCCATGCGGTTGGGGGTGACCCAGCTCACCACGATCAAGGTGCCGATGGCGAAACACGCGGCGAAGCTCGGCGTACGGCCGGTCACCAACATGTAGGTCATCACCGCCAGGGGCAGCACGAAGTTGAGCACGCCACCGAGCAGCTTGGCCCGGTCGATCTGATCGATGCGCTCGGTGCCGATATTGTGCTTCATGGCCTCGACGCGCACCATGAAGGCGACCGCCATAAAGTAGAGGATCGCCGGGATGATCGAGGCGATCACGATGGTGGAATAGGAAATACCGGTGAACGACACCATGACGAAGGCGCCGGCGCCCATGATCGGCGGCATCATCTGGCCGCCGGTCGAGGCCGAGGCCTCCACTCCGGCGGCGAATTTCGAGCGGAACCCGTTGGCCTTCATCAGCGGGATGGTGATGATGCCGGTGGACGCGGTATTGGCGACGGCGGAACCGGAGATGGTGCCGGTTAGAGCCGACGAAATGACGGCGACGAAGGCCGCCCCGCCACGGAACCGCCCGGCGATGATTTTCGATAATTCGATGACAAAGTCCGACGCGCCGGACACCACCAGAAACGCGCCGAAGATCATAAACAGGGTGATATTGGCCGACGAGATGGTGGTGATGGTGCCGAACATGCCCTCGTCATTGTAGAGCGAGCGGAACAGCACATCGTTTAAGGGTAGGCTAGCGGCGCGAAACACGCCGGGCAAAATCTCACCGAGAAACAGAATATAGCTCAGCGAGATGATCACCAGGACGGGGATGATCCAGCCGGTCAGCCGGCGGGTGAGCTCGATGGCCGCCGCGATGACGAGAAATCCCGCTACCCAGTCGATCAGTCCGAACTGCCAGGCCTGTCCGGTTTTGGCCAGGGTGCGGGTGTAGAGGCCGGTCTCGGCCGAGGCGATCCACAGGGCCGATGCGGCGACCAGCAGACCAAGGATAATATCGAAGGCGATCGACCACGGTCTCTCGGCGTGGCCCTTAAAGGTTGCGGAGGTCGCAAAACCAAGGAAGGCGAACCCGGCGAAATGGATGGCGTTCTGCCACAGGCCCGGCTCATTCCAAAATAGATTGGTCGCCACATGCCACAGGCCGAACCCACAAATAAGAGCGAGCGTGGGGGCGTAGCGCCAGATATGCGAAACCCCATAGTCGAAATCGACCACGCCGTTGCGAAAGCCGCTAACGGTCTCGACCGGCTGGTCGAGTTCCGCCCGCGACGTAAGCGGCCGTTGGTCTGGGTCCAGGCTCATCCCTGCTCTTTCCGACTAACTGCAGACAAGAAAAAAGGTGGCCGCAGCGCGCGGCCACCTTTTATCGAATGGAAGGTTCGAGCAACTACTTCGCCATTAGATGTTCGGCAACCTCGACCCCAACTTCCTTGTAATAGCGCAGCGCGCCGGGATGCAGCGGCACCGGCAGACCAGCCGTGGCTTGCTGGACGTCCATGGCGTTGGTCGCCTTGTGGATGGCCTGCAGGAACGGCAGGTTCTCGTAGATCGCTTTGGTCAGCAGATAGACATGCTCTTCATCCACATCGGCGTTCACCGCCAGGAAGTTCGGCTGCGCGATGGTCGCAACATCCATGTCCTGACCGGGATAGGTGCCGGCCTTCAGCGTGAACGGTACCCACAAATTGCGGCCGCCATCCATCTTCTTGGCTTCGTCAGCGGTGACGCTCAGCAAGGTGAACTTGTCCGCGTTGGCGGCCATTAGTTTGGTAATGGCGCCGGTGGGCGGACCGGCCGGGGCGCCGATACCGACAACCTGACCGTTGGCAAGCGCGTCAGCCGACGGGCCGTAGCCCGCATGGACCAGCTTGAAGTCTTTTTCCATATCGAGGCCAAGACCGGCGAGCAGCACCTTGTTGGAGCCGATGGTGCCCGAGTTCTGGCGGCCCAGGGCCATCGACTGACCCTTCAGCGTGACCAGATCGGAGACTGTGCCGGTTTTCACGAACTGATTGGCGATGACGAATTGCTCGACATTCTGCCACAGCATGGAGACCGAACGCATGTTCTTCTGGGGCGCGGTAACCGGCCCGGTGCCCGTCGCGGCATAAGAGCCGAACAGACCCTGGACGATAGCGAACTGCGCGGTGTTGGCGCCGAGCGCTTGCACATTGGCGCCCGAGCCGGCCGAGTTGACCGCCGTCAAGCTGAACTTCTGCTTGGGCAGCAATTTCACCTTGGACAGGGTCGCGATCGCCGTGCCGACCGGATGATAAGTGCCGCCGGTCGACGCGGTGTTGAGAACGTAATTGGTGTCTTGGGCGCTCGCCGGGCTAACGGCCAGAACACCGGCCGCGGCAATGCCGAAGGCCATGGATTTGAGTAGTCGATTGGGTTTCATAGAACCCCTCCCTCGTTTGGTTTGTTATTGCGGTACCAAAGAAAATATCACATCTGTGATAGCCCCCAAATCCGCCAATTACCACTCATCCTAAGGACTCATAGGCGGAGCGCAGGCCGGGGCGCCGGTCTCGAGAGCCGGGTTTCCAGCAAACCGATCTATAATGGCTGTGTTAAGAGTTAGGCCGTAGTCTAAGCCATCGTTTGCCTGTTCCCTTTAGCCTTCGCGCGAAGTGCCGATCATGTCGTCAATAATCGAGCCGCACGATGTATATGTCGTCTACGATGGCGAATGTCCCTTTTGCCGCAATTATGTGCGGCTGGCCAATATGCGCGCGATCGGCACCCGCGTTGAATTGGTCGATGCGCGCGAAAAGGGGCCCATCGCGTTGGAATGCGCCGAGCGCGGCTTCGATCTGGACGCGGGCATGGTGGTTATTCTCGAGGGGCGCTTTTATCACGGAGGCGACGCGATAAACCGCATCGCGCTGATCTCGACCCCGTCCGGCGTTTTCAATCGGATCAATCGCTGGATTTTCCGGCACGCCGGCCTATCGCGCTTGCTCTACCCGACGCTGCGCGCCTGCCGTAACGCCACGCTGCGTCTCCTAGGGGTGTCGCCAATCGGGCTTACAGATCGTCACAACCGCGCGGCGACGCCAGACTAACCGGCCTGAAAACAATGAAGCTGCGCAACCACTGCGGCGCCAGGTTAGAGACGGTGGCCAGGGGCTGTTCGGGGCTGTGGGTAAACATTTCGCCGTTCACCTGGTAGGACGCTTCAAAGTCCGGCCGGCGATTCAACGCGTCGAGCACATGATATTCCACTAGCTTACGACCGGAATTTTTCGCCGCAAGGAGGCTCGGGTGATCGCTCTCGATAATGGTCGCCACCCGGTCCTGATAATCGAACAGCGGAATATTGGGCATGAATAAGTGGTTGGAACGCTGGGCCTCGGTCACCAAATTCGAAAACATCGCGATCGACTGACCGGTCTTGAAGCCGAAATAGGGCGACAGCCCGTTGAGGAAGAACGCCAACACCAGCAGATTGACGACGATCGACGGTGAGCGCAGCCACTGAATGGCGGGCGTCGCCGCCTTCGCGGGTTCCCGGCAGTAGGCGACCACAAACAGCAGGAACAGCGCGATGATGAACAACCACTCGGCCGGACGTGGCAGGAAATTCCAGGCCAGCACCCAAGCTGCCAGAATGACGATTCCATATAGAATACGGCGCCCAATCGGCACAAAAAATTCGATCAACGCGCGCCCGACTTTTCCATTGGTAAACCGGCTCAGCGCGTCTGGCGGCAAAAACAGGCTGTGCAGCGCGATCGAAAGAACCGAGAAGGCCCGGAACCACCCATCGGGTTGAAGGGCCAGGAAGGCGTGAAAACACACACCCAGCACAATTCCCCACCAGCGAAAACGCCGACTCAACAACATGGCGATAATCGTCGCTTCGAGCACCAGCGTGCCATACATGGCCAGGGAATGGGCGATGGGCGAGCGGGCGATGATTTCCGGGAAGCCGTACCGATGCCAAAAAAAGACCGCGCAACTCGACGTCGGATTGAGAAAATCGGTGTTGATCTTATGAAAGGTGCCGAAGAAATACATGATCAGCAGGGTCCAGCGGCCGATCGGTACAAACAGATCGAAATGCTGTGACGGGTTCACGACCAGTCTTCGCTGGGAAATGGCGATTTGAATGTAAGTCGCGGCGAGACCGAAGGTGACGAACAGCGATAGAAGATTATGGTTCGAGCCGGTCGGCAAGTGGCTCAGGCTAAGCGCAAGATGGCCCATCGCAATGGCGAAAAACAGACCATAGTTGCGCGGAAAGATCAGCAGCAGAATGGCCGCGGACAATACGAAATAGGATGGCAGATCGCCGAAAAAACCGCGGTATTGATAGAAATGGTGCTCGATCACATAAAGCGCGAAGAGCACCGCGAATATGATTTGCCGCCCGCTATTATACGCTGCATTTTCGTTAGCGCTCATATACCCCGGTCCCCGGCCCGCCGACAGTAAAGATGACCATGCATTGAAAGTTGGCGGCGTGAATTTCCGAATCTAGTCAAGAATTTGAGTCAGACACATCTGTTTTTACTCAAATATTCGTTAACAAATTCCCAGGTAAGCCCTCGTCCGCGAAAACCTGGCCGTGATCATAGATGGCGCAACCGCCACCCTTTCCACGGCCACGCGCCGGGGCCGCGCCAATTCGGGGTTTATCGAGAATCGCGTATAAGCTAAACCCTTGAATTCTCTCAGCGGATGGGTGCCCGAGTGGTTGAAGGGACCGGTCTTGAAAACCTAGTTTCGGCCTCCCCTCCTATTCCGTTTAATGCCGATGCGCGCAGATATTCGGGGGTTCAGCAGCTGCAACAAATTGTTAATGTCATATGATACCTAGGAGTAGCTCTGCGTTGGGTGCCAATTCCGGTGCCAATTCTAGCGGCTCGCACCATCCGGCTTGATCGCCTGCATAACCTCAATCACCTTGATGACCTTCCACCATGTGGCCGCACTGCCAACTTCGCCGATGTTCATCCGCACGCACCGCAGCTTAGAACTGTTAAACAGCGCAACAATTTGTTACCAACCTAACATGCCTATGGATACCATCCCCGCACGTACGGCCTACGGCTTCGAGCTTGTTCTCGATGTTCACGGCTGCGATTCCAACACCTTCTCCCGCAATCATCTCGACGACTATTTCACGCGGCTTTGTAATCTCATCGACATGGAAAAATGCGAAGTACATTTTTGGGATGACGTTGGTGTACCAATCGAGGATCAGCAGACATCGCCACACACCAAGGGAACGTCGGCGGTCTGCTTTATTTTGACCAGCACAATAGTCGTGCACACGCTGGATTTACTGGAAGCGGTGTACGTAAACATATTCTCGTGCAAGGACTTCGATCCCGATGCCGCTATCGCCTTCACCGAGCAGTTCTTTAGCGGACAATGTGAGAATACCAACTTTATCAAAAGAATTTAGACTGGGGGAGTCTGCATTGATCACTGCAAAACGCATTCGAATCGATGTGCCGATCGACGGGGAAGACTGGCTAGGACACATCGAAAGCAAAATTCGATCCGTTCTCTCCGATGAAGCTTTCCCGCTTCGTTTCGCGATTACAGAATCCGATGCTGCCGGATTTGTTTGCGAAATCGAAATTCTCGACGAGCCGCCGGTAACAGGTTTGGAGTTACCGGATTCAATATTTAACTTTCGCAAAAGACTGGGTGAAAACACCGAGAGGTTCAACGCAGCGCTACTGGTGCCGACTGGCATAAATGCAGAGGTTGGTGGCCATGCGGGTGATGCTACGCCCGTCGCAAAACTTCTTGGCGCGATATGCGATCAGGTTGTTGTTCACCCGAATGTTGTTAACGCATCTGACATCAATGAAATGCCGACTAATGCACTTTACGTTGAAGGCAGTGTCGTCTGTCGTCTGCTTATGGGAACTGCCGGTCTGAGACGCGTCCGATCCAATCGGGTGTTAGCTGTAATCGACGACCACAACGATGAGTACTTCGTCAACGCTGCAGCAAATGCAGTGAACGCTGCCCGGGCGAGCTACGGCTTGAACTGCCAAGAGATCGTACGATTGGCCCCGCCGATCGAAATGCAAACTGCCTACGCCAAATCGGGCCGCGCAGTGGGGAAAATTGGCAATCTTTCCGGACTGTTTGAGTTATGCAAGGAGCGACGAAACGATTTCGACGCGCTCGCGATCTCATCGGTAATCAAGGTCCCGCCGAATTACCATCAGGAATATTTCGATCGCGAGGGCGAAATGGTCAATCCGTGGGGTGGCGTTGAAGCCATGCTCACACATGCCGTTTCCGAATATCTCGATATCCCGTCCGCGCACGCTCCAATGTTTGAATCGCGCCTGATATCTGACAAGGACCCGGGAATCGTTGACCCGCGCATGTCTGCAGAAGCCGTTTCCCTCACATTTCTTCAGAGTGTTCTGAAAGGTTTGCATCAAAGTCCGCGCATTGTGACCGATGCCCAGGAAATGCAGGCTCCTGATGTACTGACAGCTACTGATATTTCCTGTCTCGTCATTCCCGATAGTTGTGTTGGTCTACCTACTTTGGCGGCATTGTTCCAAGGCATTCCGGTTATCGCGGTCCGTGAAAGCCAGAATCTGATGCAAAATGATCTGGAGATGCTACCTTGGCAGGCTGGTCAACTGCACGTCGTCGAAAATTATTGGGAAGCCGCCGGTGTGATATCCACGCTACGTGCTGGAATAGATCCGATGTCAGTACGGCGGCCAATCGGAAGGACCAAAGTAAATCGCTATCAGGCGACTTCAAATTTGCAGGCAAACTTCGAAAATTCAAAGAACGATGTTGCTACCACCGGCTAAGAATTTTGTTGCTTCAGTCCTTACTCCCGTCTCATAAATTCAGAGAGCCCAATTACAAATACGGTTGCAAGGACCCATCCAACCAATATGTGTATCCACATATAAACGCGAAACCACGCGACCGGGAGCCAAAAGGATTCTTGATGTAAATCGAATAATGGGAAAAACACATCGATCGAGTAAGACAACGCATTAAATTTTGGATAGTCTTCTGGAGTGCGGAACGGTGATTCTTGCGGAAGAGGGTATAGTATGAATTCTAGATCATACATTTTGAATGTAAGACGAAAACTTGTCTCGTATTTGACCCAGCTGTCATTGTCGCAACCGGAGACATCGACAGAGACGATATAGCACTCGCTCTCTAAGAATATTCTTTCTTTTGCTGGTCGAATATTCAAACTTGCGGACGCTAGATAAAATATTACAGCGCCGATAAATAAAAACCCGAAAATCAGGAACCAAACTCTTTTTAGCCGATACCCGTAACCAACTGTACGTTCCAGTATTATCTGGCTGGACTTCCACCAAATACTGTTACTCGGCTGGCGGGTGAGCATTTTCCTTTTGGCAAACGCAATATCGTTTGCAGCATCTGCGTGGCCCATCGATCGCAAAACTTTCGTAAGCTGTTCATATGGCTGCGGCGCATAACTACCCAAAGGTTGCAAACCTAACCATCTCAAACGATTTTGGGATTTCGTCTGTTCCTCGTCGACCAACGCTCCATACGTAAAGCCATCAATTAGAAGGCATCCAATTTCAGGCCAGCTGGCCTGGTCATCTTCGTAGCGCCCCACATTGGCGTATCTTAAATCTATATCCCCCATCGGTTGTGCATCATGATCTTTCCATGTGAGCCGGCCAGCAACTTGGGCTCCTTGAATCCGAAAAGCAGTGCCAAAATTATTCGTGAACTTGCATTTTTCGCTGCAGTCGAGATCGCCGCCAATTTTGGCGCTCCTCAGGCGAACCTGACCGCGCGATGAAAAACTATTCGTTAGAAAAATGTCGCCTTTGACGTCCAACCCATCCGCATTAATAGCTTTAGCTAGGTTGCTGAGCCCTTCATTGTCTGGTTCTCGTTTCTCAAATTTTTTTTCCCACACACCGAACTTATCGGTTAATGCGTCGATGCTCGCCGCGTTGCAATAAATATCACCTTCAACTGTACCACCGCGTAATCGAAGCGTTCCGTTTATCTTCGAGTTATGTAGCTCGATATCTCCATCCACTCTTATTCCATCGGCATAGATTGCAGCGCCGTTTATCTGTTCATCGCGCGATGGAGAAATACCCGCAACTGGAACGAAACTGAAAATCCCTCCACTTCCGTTGAACGTTCCTTGAATTCGAGCGCCTCCAAGTTGAACCGCTCCTTTACTGATAAAATTTAGAGGATGTTTGGTGCCTGTATACGCACTGGCATTAAAATCTCCATTTATCCGCACACCATTCGCAACAAGAGTGCTTTCGCCTTCGACATTGGAAAATCCCCCACCGCTGCAATCTAGGCTGCCACCAATTTGCGCACCTTCTAATTTGATCTGGCCCTGTGCAGAAAATGGGTGGTTCTGCTCGTCAGCTGCAGTTTTTTCAGACCAACCAAACAAGATATCGTCTTCGACAGATAGACCGTCGGCATCAATCGCTATGCCGCCTTTGTTGCAAAAAGTTCCACCGGCGGCATCAAGATCACCCTTGATCTCCGCTCCACGCATCCGAACTTCTCCAAACGCACGAAGTCCTGCGCCTATATAAAGGGTTCCTTCTACGCATATCCCATCGGCGTCCAGGACGGCATTGCTCGAACTGTCGTGCAAATTAGAATCGGATTTGTTGGGACCTGTGCCGAGCATTGCTGACCTTGCATCAAGATCACCCTCCACCTCCGCCCCCCTCAATACGATCTCTCCACCGCACGTAAAGCCTCGCCCAAAATACAAACTGCCGTCGACTTTCAGTCCTTCGGCATCGATTTTAGGAACAGTCGATCCGTCAAAGTTGACGGAGTGGGTTTGGGCATAGCGTAGAGTGATCGGATCGCGAATTTTACAGTGCAATAATTCAATCGGTTTTTTGATTTCGGCTGCTTCAAAATCTAGCCGGTCTACAATGACTGCGTTCTTGATCCTTATACCTTTCGCGTGGACCGGCCCCCCTTCTTTGTCGGACTCAATGGCCAACATATAAATTATCTTCGCTCGGACCTTTCGCTCATTTTCGGCAGCGCTAATTTCAAAGGAGGCGACCTCGCCAACAAGCGCCGCTTTGATAATTTTTTCTTCAGGTTCTGTGGGATTCAAACCAGCAAGCGTTCCCATGCACTGAATCTAAACTTCACTTCGATTCGCCCCAAGTCTGATTGAATCAAGTAACAGAAATACGACTGCGTATTGTATTAAAATGCACTTCCGAACACGGCCACTTGGTTAGAAATCTGCCGATTGTGTTTAGCAACATTAGGTCGCCAAGTTGAATGGCCGCCCTAACAAGAAAAATGACTTAATCGAGCAAGCTAGATGGTTCCACGTCTAGCGCGTCGGCCAGTTGGTCCAATGTATTCACTGTCGGGTTACGAGCGCCCCGCTCGATGCCACTTATATAGGTTCGATGTAAGCCGGATCGGAAGGCGAGCTCTTCCTGGGACAGGTTTCTTTCCTGCCTCAGTTTTTGAACGTTGATCCCGACCCGCTTCCGGATATCCATCCAGCGATGGCAAGCCCGGCAGCAGACTATCAGTCTACAGACTATAAGTAACATTGTGCTTGATCAGGGGTAGGTCTTTGTGAAACCTTCCCTTTATAAAGGAACATTCCGGGTGTCCCATTCATGTCGTTTCCTGAAACAATGCAACACGGTTTGGAACGATTTTATGGTTGGATCGGCAAACATCTCATCGTGATTATATCAGTTTGCCTCTCTATCTATTTCCTACACACCAGCTATCAAAATGGGTCTCGGCTCATTCGAGTATGCGAAAATTTCAACGAAGATACCCGATTTCGCCTCATTAGCCCGAACCGAGAATCAATAACCGGGACTTTAGTTGAAAAACAATTGGACGAGATCGTATATATTTGTGACGAACACCTCGGATCGCTGGAAAGATAACAGTGAAGGCCCGTTTGACTGCCCCATAGTGCAGCTTTTATGACAGTGACAAGTCCGTAAGCCTTTGAATTTGAATCGGTATTGCCCATTCAACACACCCCGCATTTAAAAGGATACATCCGTACTGCTGCGACAGTGCATACGTGGGCTCAATTGGGCTGAATTATGGTTCGATTACGTGATCGCGCAAACCGTCTTTTGTCTCGGAAATTTAGGTGCACCGGTCTGAAACACCGCTAACGTTTAAATGCATGACATTCTCTAACTAGCTGACAAACAACTAATAATTTGCGATCTGGCAGATACCAAATGGCTTCCAAAACGGGGGTTGGCACCCGAATCGGCACCGAAATAGGTTCAAATTCCACTTTTGAACCAGATTGTCTGATGAGTAATCATGATGAACTACAACGCAACCATGGCGCTCACATGGCTAGATTAAGCCGGCGAGAGCATGATCTGAGGCTCGCTATCGATGCTGCGCATGAAGCTTTGCATGTCGACGGGATCACGATTGCAGATATACCGACGACAGACGCTTGTCGAACGATACGGGGTCGACATCGCAATGCCCGACGTGCTCAACGACATTACCGCGTGCGAGCGCAATGAGCGGCTGTCGACCGATCGGTGTCGGGCGTACTTCGCAGAGCTAGGGCAACTGTTGGGGCAATAGCGGTCGTGCTAGTGTGTGGGTGACGAGGGCTGGAGTTGACCCTTTTCGGACATACTGTGGCTCGAAGCCCTAAGCTTCACCCGGGGGCCGACCTACTTGATCCTCTATGTTCTCTTGCGTCGCACTGGCCTCACTAATTAGCCAGTTTCTGAACTCGTTCGACTGACTGCGTCTGAGCGCGCTTTCGGTAAACGCTATGCGATATGGATGCCCAGACCATTCGCCTTGAGAGATCGGGAACGGAAGCGACAGCTTGCCGTCGTTGATCTGCGGTTGAATCAATGCGAGGCCGCAGATGATCAAACCTGCATTCGAGTAGACAGCCTCAAGAGCGCTAATGACTTGACCATACCGAATGCCCCGGCCCGGAGCAGTCTTTCGGTAACCGTGTCGTCGAACCCATTCTGGCCAGCCGAAAGCGTCCTCACCAGTCGTGTAGCAATCCAAATGAAGAAGCGGGAAGCCCTCCAGAGGAAAGTCGTCCGGTAGTGTTGCGATACGTTCCGTGTTTTCGGGTGAACTAACAGGCAAGAGATAATCGTTAAAAAGCACGTCCTCGTTGCTGTCATGGCGCGCGCTTCCTAACCAGACTTCGCAATCCGCCTGTCCCAAACGCACCGGAATGTCGCCAACACCATTGATACAAAATAGCGTGTTGGGATGGTTTCGTTTGAATTGGCTCAACCTGGGCTTTAGCCAAAAATCAGCCCAGTCCGAGTCAGCAACGACGTGAATTTCGTGGACGCGTTGGAAATCGAGGATGCGAGTGACCGTTTCGAGCTCCCGAAACCCTGCGCCTAGATGCGCCAGGGCAGACTCCAATTCGAGCGTTGGACGAATGCCTGAGCGACCCCTGACTAAAAGATCGAAGCCGAGGAAATCTTCGAGCGTCTTGACCCGCTGTCCTAGAGCTGCGGGCGTGATGGATAGCTCCTCGGCAGCGGCCTTCAGCGACCCCTTGCGGATCGTCATTTCGAGTGCCTGCAAGGATCGTAAGTGTGATGTGGTCGGCATCATTCTTTGATAAAGAAATACTTTATTGATGAAAAGATTATTTAGCTTGTTGTGAGTGAGTAATTGCTGACAATGAAGGCAGGACGGTCATTCGAGAGGAGCTAAATTATGACCCAAATGAAGCGATACATGATCGAGCGCGACATTCCAGGCGTCGGAAATATGTCAATTGTTGAGCTGTGCGGAGCCGCACGCGCCTCAAATCAGGCTATTGGCCAACTTGGCAGTGATGTCCAATGGCAACACAGCTATGTAACCGGAGATAAAACGTTCTGCGTCTACCTCGCAAAGGACGAGGCCACGGTCCACAAGCATGCTGAGCTGAGCGGCATCCCAGTCTCGGCGATCACGGAAGTCTCCCAGATCATCGATCCCCTAACCGCCAACAACTAGGCCCGCGAGGCGCGCATCATTCTCTAAAGAGCGGTGCGCGTCACGCCGCTCTCGCATGTCCGGTTTTGGCTGAGGGTGTTGAAAAAGTCGGTTTTCAGCTAAAAGTCCGAAATTTGTTGCCCACTGAGTTGTGTTCTGCATTATCGACACGAAGGGACCGGCAGACACACACGAAAACCTGTCCTGACGGCGCGCTTGCCCATTGAGATGCATTCTAGCGCCACGTGTTCCTTGCAAAATAAAATCGGGCAATTTCTCGCGATACCCTACAGCCGACTTTTTCAACAGCCTCGGCTAGTTCCAGACCTCAACGGGCACGTCCAGCTACGACCGGTTTACACCCTGAAGCAGACGTCGATCGATTTTACGACCGGAAACCGGCGTGTTCCTGCCGTAAAACGGCGTAGGCGCTCACGGCTGGAGTTGACCCATTCCGGCCATACCTCGCGCCCGATGCGAACTGCGTTTGGGCACGCGATTGTGAGTCATCCCTATTTACACTACCGTGACACTACAAGCGTCCCCCAAGAGAAGACCCATGGAGCCAAAAGGCGTTAAACGCAAGCTGACCACGATCCTCGCCGCCGATGTCGAGGGCTACAGTCGATTAATGTCAGCCGACGAAGAAGCGACCCTCAAAACTCTCAAAAGCTATCGCGAGATTATTGACAGCCTGATTACCAGGCATGATGGCCGCATCTTCGGTACCGCTGGCGATAGCGTAATCGCCGAGTTCGGCAGCACTGTCGAGGCGGTACGTTGTGCCATCACGATCCAGGAAGAACTTAGGATCGAAAACGCGGAGTTGGCTGAAGAGCACCAGATGAAATTCCGTATCGGCGTCAATGTCGGCGACGTGATGGTCGAGGGTGACAATCTGTATGGCGACGGGGTCAACATAGCGGCCCGGCTTGAGGGTGAGGCAGAGGCGGGCGGCATCTGTATTTCCGGCAGCGCCTTCGATCAGGTGAAGAACAAACTGTCGATTGGCTTTGAGGACATCGGCCCCCAACAGGTTAAGAACATAGCCGAACCGGTGCCAGCGTTCCGCGTCGTCCCGGGCCCGGTTTCCATCGCGTCCACGACAACGACGGCCTCAGTTACGCGGCGCTGGCGCATACCGGCCATAGCGGCTGCATCCGTTGTCATCATCGCGGCGGGAGGGGTCACCGGGTGGCAACGCTGGATCGAACGGGATGTGCCAACACCCGTTGAATCTGAGCTCCCCGACCGCGCGGTACTCCCGCTGCCGGACAAACCGTCCATCGCCGTCCTTCCCTTCCATAACCTGTCCGGTGATTCCTTTGCCGAGGTCTTCCTGATTGACGCCGCTGAAAACGTCGCCACGGCTCTGTCACGGCTACCCGATATGTCTGCTATCTCCGGGTTCCCGACCCTCCCTTACAAAGACAAGCCGGTGGATGTGCAGCAGGTAGCCGAAGAACTCGATGTCCGCTACGTTCTTACGGGCAGCGTCAAGCGGTCTAACGACCAGGTGCGGATTACGGCAAAACTTATCGATACCCGCTCTGGGCGCGACCTTTGGGCGGGAGTGTACAACCGCGACCTCAAGGATGCCTCCGCCGTACAGGAGGAGATCACGCTGAACGTTGTAACGGCGCTCGAAGTAAAACTCGTCGAAGGAGCGGCTGCGCGTATTGTGCGCGGCAATACGAACAATCCCGAAGCCTATTCGCTAGTCCAACGCGGGCTATCCCTTTTTCCGGTCGGCACGAAAGCGGAAAACGTTGAAGCACGGCGGTTGTTTGAGAAAGCCGTCGAACTGGACCCGGATTATTCGATCGGGTGGCATTTGCTCGGCTATACCCATAACGCCTCAACACGAAGCGGATGGGGCGAGGATCTCGTGGTGGAGCGAGCGCGGGCGGAGGAGTTGGCCCGCAAGGCCCTGGCCATCGATCCATCCGCCTCCGGGCCATACATTCTCCTGTCGACCATTTCCCTGCTGAAATTACGATTCAGTGAGGCGGTCACCCATGGCGAGAAGGCGGTCGTCCTGGCACCAAACGATGCCCTGACCGTGGCGCATTTGGGGCGGACCCTGATTTTGGCGTTCCCTTCGGGACGAAAGAAAGACGTGCTTCCGCTAATGAAGCGGGCCATCCACCTCAGTCCTTACACACCCCCCCAAATCTTGTTTTTCGAGGGTCTCACCTACCACTCGGTGGGGCGATACCAAGAGGAAATAAGGGAGTTCAATAAACTCGTTTTTCGTAGGGCAGCGCCTCCCCTTGCCTTGTTCGCGATTACTTCCGCCGATCTGGGCCGGATGGCCGAGGCCCGCGCCGCGACCCAGGAAATCCCCAAGGTGCTTACCAGTTTCTCGGCGAAGGGGCTTGTGAATTCGCTGGATTATAAGGACCAAGCCAGGTCCGAGCGCGCCATCGCCACGCTGCGCCAGCTCGGACTGCCAGAGTGAAACTTGAGTAAGCTGAATGTCCGGCATTGATGCGGTGGACGGCTCCTCTCCAACGGCGTTGCAATGTTCCAATACACGACCGCTATGGTTTTGCAGCCACTGCTATATTAGCATTTTCTGAAGGGCTGGAAATGACCCCAAGCGGCCACTGCTTCGAGCGGCAAATCTAACAGGCCACGTAAAGCTACCCTCGTAGAATTTAGCTTCGACCTGTTACAGTATCGCTACTCAGGAAACTGGATGTTTCAAATTATAATTTCTGAAAAGGGGAGGCTCTCGTGGGTAAAAGCTATGTAGGTTACTTATACGCTATCCCAATATTCGCGGTCCTATCCATGGCCCCTGCTATGGCTGAAACCAAATGGCCTCCAGCCCAGGACAACGTAAAGCCTCAGATCTCTCGAAGCCTCAATAAAGCAAGCCTATCTCCAGTATTAAAAATCTCCAAACCTGACAGTAGCATTCCTCAAGACATCGCTTTTTTCTCCGGTATTTGGGCAGGTGCGCCATGTTTCGCTGCCAATACCGAAGTAAAAATTGCCGTCAGAGAATTGGCCGTCGAGGGAGCGTCGGTCGTGTACTCCGTCGGAAACAACCTAGGATCCTTTAATGACCAAGAATATGACGCTGTTGTCATGGATGGGGAATTAGTTGGTCAAACGCCAAGTGGCAGCAAAATAATATTGGGAAAACGGACTAAGGACAAAAATCTAAATATTAAATGGCTCCGCCGTGATGACACGCAGCGAAGCCCCGATGACAAGAGTCATACTTGTTACGGTGTGCTAACGCGGGAAAAATGAACGGGAAATCGATGTCCGGTTGTGGCTATTTTCAGCCCTCAACAGGTACGTCCGGTCACGACCGGTTTACACCGGTCACCTCAACCGATCGATGCAACACAAGCGTTAAATCGTTCTGCTGGGGATTCAAACCCCAACGTTTTGCGTGGTCGTTCGTTGAGTTGCCGCGCCACTTTATTCAGATGCGCTTGGCTGTG